>Ga0315288_10000212_pt1 | contig 70262 bp, 90 predicted proteins | sample YL17G11_20_MG_FD_203454 | JGI IMG/M metagenome (GOLD analysis project Ga0315288, IMG submission 203454) | Sediment microbial communities from Yellowstone Lake, YNP, Wyoming, USA - YL17G11_20 | ecosystem: Environmental > Aquatic > Freshwater > Lake > Sediment | place: USA: Wyoming | collected...
TCTCTGCAATTTTGAAATACTCGGAGTCTAACTCTATTCCGATAAAGTTCCGATTGAGATTCTTGCAAGCAACTCCAGCCGTTCCAGAACCCATACAATTATCAAGAACCGTTTCACCTTCGTTGGTGTAGGTCTTGATGAGATATTCAAATAGAGCTACGGGTTTTTGGGTGGGGTGAAGTTTTCCACGTTCTAATTTTATTTTCAATACTGTTGACGGATTTTTTACATTCTCATCATATCGGTTTATGTCATATTCTTTTTTAATACCCTTTTTATTCTGAATATCACTACCACTAAATCGGATTGGATTATTTTTATTTTGTAATCTTAATTTACCCAGATAATCTCGTTCTATCATTTGCTTATTATATGTCGGTTGATTGCTATAAAAAACAAGTATATTCTCGTGATATTTAAGCGGTTGAATATTTGCACAAGCTATATTGGCTGGATTCGATTTATACCATACCCACTCATACTTAAACATTTTGATATTACTCATCACCAAAGCACTTGTAAAAGGTTGGCTCGCTGTTAAAACTATTGCCCCATTATCTTTGATTATTCGTTTATATTGCTCCCATAGTGGTTCAAATGGAATAATAGTGTCCCACTTACAAGCAGTCGTTCCGTAAGGTAAATCACAAAGTGTCATATCAATACTACCGTCAGGAATATCTTTCATTTTTTCCAAGCAATCGCCTTGTATCAATTCAATCTTGGGCATCTTTCAACTCCTTAACTAATTTCTCGTTTGCATCCACAATCTTCTGCATATCCTCAACGGATATTTCTTTTTCCAAAGGCTCAAAGAAAGAAACCTTCTCGTCCTCTGTCTGGAAATACTCTTTCGTTACTTTGATGACTTTCATATTTCACTCCTTAAATATACACTATTTCGGGTTAAAAAGCAAGTGATTTTAACTGATTTCTTTTGATTTTGTTGGATTTTCATAAGCAGTTATAACCTCCCTGGCTGGCTTGAAGCATGACCCTTGCAAAGGTCGGTTCACTACCATGCCGAGTGAGGGCATTCTCATTTGAATGCATCATCAAGGCCACATTCGCAAGACCACCTACCTAATGGACGTGCCGTCTTGATACAGTCTTCCGCATGACGCCCATACTTCCGCAAAGCTGATTTCAACTCTGCAATTCGGGCACTTGCAATTCCAATACCCATTTCAGCAAGTGCCTCCCAGAATACTACTGCTGCTGCGTCCGGTGTGTAGTCTGGCCCGTATGTGAGAACTCCGTTAGGTCCAATACTGACCAAAATTGAGTTGTCCGACTTTCGGATTTCCAGAACGGTCGGAGGTTCATAGAATTTGCCAATGGTTGTTACTGCTTCTTTATTGTCAGTCATACTAACCTCACCAGTTCTGCACGCTGATTGGATTCTCGTAATTGCACAATGCAATTGCCCGTTCAAATTGCTGTGCCCGCGTCTGCGCGGTGAATGGGAACCAGTAAAGTCGATAGATCGTGGTTGAACGGTCATCGAACTTGTCACATGCCCACGATGACAAGATCGGAACTACACCCTGGCTGTCGCTCCAGATGTTGTAAATCACCGGTTGTGACTCCACAGACAGATTTCCGTGAACCATCAAAATACCTGCACCATCACTACGGCGGGAGACTCCGATGATTGGACTTAACAGTTCAACATCTCGTGCCATCGTGTACATCCATGTGTTTGGATCAAGTCTATATGGTGTGTTGAAAGGGTGTTCCTTCGGAAGTCGATCTTGCATCAAGATTGCGGACTTACCTGCTCGCCAATCCGGAAAGAAAAACTCAGAAGGCAGCTTGAGTATGCTGATGCCCCCAGGTCCGACGTACCTCCCCATGAGAAAATCGAAGTCAAATAGCGAAGGCATCCCGGTAACTTCAACCATGTGAGGATTGTGGATAGAATCCTTTATCCCTCCAGGACGCCCACATCTCACGGCAATATCAGCCTGGACATTGCCGAACTCATCAACTCGGTAGCAGATTGAATAACCGAGCCCCTCCCCTTTGTCTGTGTTCGCTCCGCCGAAAAATTCGTTGACGGGAACATAAGCAAATTGGACACAATAAGGATCGTAACCTGGGTGCTCAAATTGCAACACCCACCCACCAACAAAGTTAGGTTTAGTATCATCATTCTCCCCATCATCACATTGGGGAGTAAATCCGCAGATTGCTCCGGTGGCCAGCGGAGGACAACGACCGTCTGGATCGAGACCACCATTCTTGATGTCAACGATTTCTGGCGTGAAATCGTTTCCGTTGACGATTCCGGATTCATGTTGCCACTGCACAAACGAACAGATAGATCTTGCATTGATTGGTCCGTGGTTGTCACGGAATGTAAGGATACTGCCTGCTCGTTCAATGTAACCTCGAATTGCCATTTTGTCTCCTTCTTTTGATTCTCCAAACGTCATGCACGTACACAGCGATCAACCCGGCGACGACCAACAAATAACCAATGACTGCAATCACGCGTTCCATTATTTCCATGCTCCATGCATCGATTTCCACGTAACTAAAAATGTAACCAGCACCACGAAGTAAACGATCAAGAACACCACCCAACCAGAATGTTTGTGATACCACAGATTGAATCGCTGTGTGTGATACTGCAGTGCGCTCTTACGCCAGGTTTGTTTCACGGCGGCCTCTCTTGGCAGGATATTTCTCTTCGGCACCTGCTTGCTTCATCGCCAGGAGGCGTTTGTCGTCCTGCTCTTGCATGTGATGGATTTCACCTGCAGCGGCCAGAAGCATTTGGATTTCATCCTGGTCTTGACGGCCCAATCTTTTGAGGACAGTAGAGACAGCCGTGTTCGGGTCTGACGACACTCGACGCAGCTGAACTATGACGGGTTGAATGACTTCCTTGAACACCGGTAAACTCAAATCACGGATAGAAATGCTCCGGGCTTCCATCGCTGCTTTCTTCGTGTTGCCGATCTCGACTTTGTTCATCTCGTCCTCTTGATATATTTTTGAAGAGTGGTGGGAAGGAGCGACCAAACCCACCACCCTTGGAACAGGCACATCCAACCAGCTCGTGCCCATCCAAATTCGTCCTATCGTTTTGCTCCTTTTTCCGGACGCTCGAATGCGTACTCGTCCAACTGCATGAAATCTTTTTGAGACAGCTTGCCATCATCATCGAACTTGATGCGCAGGTGGCGTAGGTGATTCTGTTCTCGGTCGGATAGAATGACTTGGTATCGCTCGATGTAATCAAAGCGGAATGACGTCAGGAATGCGCGGACCTGTTTCGGATCCGGCGGCAGATTTTTCTCGATGCTCTGCACGGACGATCGTGGATACTTAGTTCTCATGGTCGCTCCTTGAAAACATGTTCGTCTGACTTATTCTACCACGTGGCGCCGGTCGTTGGACAAAAAGATGTTTTTCTTTTCACACCGCTCCACCATAAAATCACTGAAAAACAGTGATCCTGTCCAGAAAAATATTCAGCTATTTGCCCAGTATAGCTGTAACTGATTGGATTGATAGCAGATATGGACACGAAAATACTCTAAAATTAGCTTTACACTACTTTTATAGTGGAGTATTATTTTCTTGCATCAGATCTTTGACAGCGGGCGGGTCGGGGAAGAGCAACCGATAAAGGCCGGCAGCCCAACCGAAACCCACAGCCGCTGGGGATGAAGCGGGCAGGAGTGGGCAGAGACCAGAACATCCCGACCGGACACCCGGATCCAAAAGCTCAGAGTAGGCGACAGGCCGTGAAACAGGCGGACGCAGTGATCCTGAGATCAATGCTAACGGGCACGCAGCGAAGGGGCGGGGGCGTACCCTGTACCCGATGAACGACGACCGGAATATCCAGCAAGGACTAACGGGTTGCCAACCAGGCAGCAGCGGACGATCAGATCTGTCACCACGGGGATTTGAAGCGAGCGCGGCCAACGTGGCAATCCTGAGATCCTGACGCACGCCACAAACGTGCGCGGCAAAAACTGGACGAGACGGACTCGAAACCATCCGACGAAATCGAGACAACTTTAGATAACAGGTGGTTGGGTCTGAGCGAAAGCTCGACCCGATCCTCAGACGCATTTCATATCTTCTTATATGGTGCAGCTGAGGATTGGGTTTTTCAACCACTGAAAAGGAGCGGACAAAATGGACGAAGTCATAACTTTAATGGAGCGCATCAAGCTGCTCGACGCTCAGCAGGTGCAGGATCTGCTGACCCTGATGGCAATCTACTTCGAAGGGTCCGAGGAGGAGGTGATGAACTTCCGAGCCGACCTGATCGCCAAGAACCTCCACGACGCGGCCGGCATCATCTCGCGGCGCGCGGGCAACTAGTTCGCAAGCTTCTGAGGCGGCTCGAGGGCAGCTTCGAGCCCCTAACTGAAGTGACGAACCCAACTTAAATCAAAAGGAGCGACAACATGAGCTGGAAGAAACCTTACACACCAACGACCGACGGCAAACCACTTCGGATCGCCTTCAGGACCCGCGAGCAAGCGGTGCTCTTCATGTGCGAGCTGAGCGGGCAGATCAGTGACGGCAATTGGGAGAACGCATCACCGCACGATCACTGGACGCCGATGTGCGACGCGGTGATCGCGGTTGATCCAAACTCGCCGAGCATCAACTTCAGGCCTAGGCGCTCTTACAACTTCTCCGACCCCGAGCTGCTAGAGGTTGTGGGCGATCGGATTATCTGGTACGTGAAGTGCGCCAAGTTTTTCCCGAAGCTCACGTTGAGTGAGCTCGAAGACGTTCACTGGGACCTCGAATATCTGAGACCAACCGAGATCACGTGCCTGCTCAAAGCCAGGATCGGCAGGAAAGGTGACCATCTGGTTGAGAAGCGAATGTCGCTCAAGATGCTGACCGGAGCGGAGACGGAAGATGCGTTGGTAAACTGCTCCAACCAGATCGCGAATATTCCATACGACGAGAAAGAACTCAGAGCTGATCTCAATGAAATGAAGAAGCTCGTGAACGGAGCACGCAAGCGCGGGTGATCCTCCAACCTTGGCCCAGTTTAGATCGGGCCCGGGATTGCAGGATTTATCTTGGGAGGAATTTATGTCACGTGAATTGGCTTATCGTTGCCCTTGTTGCCAACATAAGTTGGCATCAGCATCTGGAATGCAGACAGCAACGCAAATTATCCGGCGCAAATGTCCGGGCTGTCGAACGCTTTGGCAAATCAAGATAGTCTCTCACGCCAAGAACATTCACGGAAATGGAGTGTGGTTTGACGTCGGAACGTTCGTGGAGTTGGAAGGGCATGTTTGCATCATCTGCGGCAAGACAAATTGCAGCAGTCGAGAGTGCAGTAAGAAGAGCATCACTTATCCGAAATTCAAAAGGAGCGCAGTGTCATGACAAAAGCAAAAGGCACGAAAGCCGAGGCATCTGCCAAGGCTCAGAAGATCGCAGCCGGAACTATTCAGTCCAAGCTTCCGTTCCTCGGTTTTGCCGTTTGGTGGACGATTCACATGGGGATCGAGCTCAACGGCAAGCAGCTGCTCGACCTACTCACCAAGACGATCGGCGCGCAGTTCATGCCGCCCGAGCCGTCGAAGCGTCGGGCACTCCGCACCGCCCTTGAAGCCGTGGAGCGCGAGGGACTCATTCGCCAGATCCGTAACGACGCCGGCGTGATCGCCTACATCTTGGCCAGGGAAGAGACCGACCGCAAGAACATCGACCTCGACCTGGTCAAAGAGAACATCATCGTCTTTGACACCGTGAAGGGCACGCTGGACGTCAGGATGGCGCACAAGAAAGACGAGATCATCAAACTGTTCGACAAGTACCGCAACCTCTACACCGAGGACATGATTCGCAAGATCGCTCTCCGGTACCTGAACTCGGTCGGCGCGGTTACGATGCGCGACACAGGCGGCATTTACTTCGTCCGCGAGCAGGAAGCGCATGACGCGTTGAAGTCTTACATCCAGGCGGCCGGGTGCAAATTCTACAGCGTCCCGGTGCCGGACGTCGAAGCCGCCAAAGCGACGATGTACGAGGTGATCAAGACCGAGCTGGAGCGTGACTTGGAGCTGGCAGCGGAAGACGTGAAGGAGCAGACGTCCAAGAAAGACATCCGCACCGACGTACTTCAGACACGCATCGAGCGCTTCAAGCTGCTCCGCAACAAAACGGAGATGTACCGGGATCTGCTGGCCGCAGACATCGAGGGACTCACCTCCAAACTCCAGGGCTTGAGCGGCGAGGTGCTGAAAGCCCTCACCGGCGAGCTGGAAAGCTACAAGCAGGCGAAGGACTTTCCCTATCAGTCCCGCATCCAGTACTCCGGGAAGATGAAGGAAACATACGGCGAGCTCGGTGTCGTGGTTGGTTACGTTTCCAACGACGGTGGCGACAACGTGAAGGTACTCTTCGACAAGACCGGGAAGATCACCACGGTGACAGTCAAACAGGTCAAGTTGGTCAACTAGTTCGCAAGCTTCTGAGGCGGGCCGAGCAGATCAGTTCGGCCCCCTGACTGAAGTAACGAACTTTTAACCAAAAAGGAGCGACTATGCCACATTTTGATGAAGATGGAAACGACACCTGGATCTGTCAGATCTGCGGGCAGATTCAAAAACACAATGCTTCTTACACTTGGGCCCCGGAGATCACCGGACATACCAGTGCCGGTGCAACATGTGGGAAGTGCGTAGAAGTTCACAAGGAAACCCAGTTGATCGGTGATGCCCTACGCGCCAGAGTTTCTAGGACAGGGGGTCTCAATATTGAACGGGAAGCCCCGATCAGTCTCTACGAACATTGCCGGATCGAAAGCGGCGGGCTGACCGGTCAGGCGCTTCAAAATTATATCAATCGATATTACGGTCACGGCTAGACTGAGTTTTCAACCTTGGCCCAGTTTTCATCGGGCCTGGGATTGTTAGCTTTCAGATCATTTTATTAACCAAAAGGAGCGAACATGAACTTCAACGAAAAGAACAAGAAGTTGCGAGCAGTAAAAGATGAAGTGCCAGTTCCTGCATCCCACCAGTTGCGGATGAAATTTCAAGCCCTCCAGATTGAACTGAAAGACAGGGTCCTGGAGCGTGATGAGGTCATCAAGGGTGTTTTCATTGCCCTGTTGTGCCGGTTGAACATCTTCTTGCTTGGCTTGCCCGGAACGGCCAAGTCGTATTTGACCAAACTGGTCTGCGCTGCGATCACCGGTGCTGGTTACTTTGAGTACCTCATGACGAAGGGCACGAAGCTGGAGGAGATATTCGGGGCGTTGCGTCTGTCTCTCTTGGATCAGGACCGGTACGTCTTCAACACTACCAACCGGTTGCCCACGGCAACGATCGCTTTCTTGGACGAGATCTGGAAGAGCTGCTCGGCCATCTTGAACGCCTTGCTGAAGGCTCTGAACGAGCACGAGTTCGTGCAGGATGGTGTGGTTGAAAGTATTCCATTACAGACTTGCTTTTCGGCATCGAACGAGCTGCCCGAGGATGCATCGCTGGATGCCCTGTATGACAGGTTCCTGCTCCGCTATGAAGTCGGGTACATCCAGGACGAGGCCAACTTCAAAAAGCTCGTCGGAATGGACGACGACCAGCCGCTGCGGAATCAGATCACGCTGACCGAGCTCGCCGAGGCGCAGGCCGAAGTGAAGCAGATAGACATGAATGACGTGCCGGACATCCTGGCCGAGCTGAGAGCATCTTTCGGCCAGGTCGGCATGACGTTCTCGGACAGGCGGTGGCGGGCGGCGAACAAGGTGCTCCGCGCCAGTGCGTGGCTCCGTGGATCTTCCAAAGTCGAGCGTGAGGACACCGAGCAGCTGATCGCGATCTTCTGGGATCGCCCGGAACAGAAGCGTGAAGTGAAGAAGGTCATCCTTTCGTTCTCCAACCCGGACTTGAAGGTGGCGTTGGAATTGTTCGATCAGGCAGTTGAAATCTACTCGAATGCCATGAAGGCGCAGAACCAGGAAGCCGCCGGCATCGAGGCCAACAAGAAGATGAAGGAGATCATTGCCAAACTGAACTCCCTCATGCGATCAGCTCGTCGAGATGAGATCATTACCGAAGTCAAGGCGAAGAATCGGACCATTATGGCCCGTTGCTGTGGGATGGACTCGTAAACCGGTCAAATCTGCTTTGTGCAGTGTTTTTGCCAAAAACTGAGGTCATTATATGAGAGCAGGCCAGAAAATTGACGGGAAGGGGCTTCCCGAAGAGTTTTTCGGCCTGCTCGCCGCCCAGGAAATCACGGGAAATACAGAAATGGAAGGAGTGTTATGCCAAACCTAGTGACGAACGCGGATTCAATGGATGTTGAATCCTATGTCTCGATGAAAGATAGGTCGGGGCTGGTCCGACAGTTGGAGGCCGGGAATAAGTCGGCCGCTATGGCTGATCTCCTCCTCGATGGGTACTCGAGCTTCATCAAATATGCACCCGAGATCAAGCCGGACATTCCGGCGGAGCGGAAATTGAATGCTCGGGTCATCTCGGAAATAATGCAGCTGAAGGAATTTGAACAGCTTCGGAACTATACCAAAGGGGACAAAGAGAATTCCATCGGGGCTCTCGGAGCTGTCAAGCAGTGCTGGACGAACTTGCCCGAAGAGGTGAAAGAGGAGCAGGAAAAAGCGGAACAGATCGCCCAGCAATTGGATGCGGCTTTGAACGGGGATGGTGATCCGGCTGACGTGCCTGACCTATTCAAACAGTTGGAAAAGGCCGAACAAGCCTTAAACACTCAAATCGAAGAGTATGCCGATGACATCCGCGGGGCAGTCCGACGGGCCTGTGCTGAGGCCGAAGGCGATGCCGCGGATTCAGAACTTGGCATGGCCGCGTTAGGCTGGGGGCGATCGGGCTCCTCAATAGAAGCAGGTTCAGCGGATGACAAGCTTAGGGTCGCTTCGGCATTGAAGCATAATCCGCAGCTGAAAGAAATCATCCGTCTTGCCGGACGGATGACAAACATTGCCCAAAAGAAGCAGCGTCAGAAGATCAATTACTTCCGCACCGAGATTACTGGCATAGAGCAAGGGGATGACTTGACGTCGGTTGTCCCATCGGAGTTTGCTTATTTCGTTTCGAAGCGGAAATCCCTTCATACACTTTTCCTGAAGCGGCTTTCGCAACAGGAACTTGTGCAATATGAAATGTCGAGTAAGGAACCAAAAGCCCAGGGGCCGGTTATCGTGGAGATTGACTGTTCGAGTTCGATGACTGGAGCACCTGATACCTGGTCGAAGGCTTGTGCTTTGGCACTCTACTCGATTGCCCGCAAACAGAAGCGGGACTTCGTTATGGTACTCTTTAACACCGTTTGCATCCGCGAGATCACCATTTTGAAAGGAGAGCACAAGGCGGAAGATCTCATGTCGATGTTGTCGGCCGGGACAGGTGGGGGCACGTCGTTTGAGGCCCCGCTGACCCGGGCAATTGAATTGCTCGAAGTCACGGAGTTTAAGAAGGCCGACGTCATCTTCATCACAGACGGCGACTGCTGTTGCTCCGCCGAGTACCTGAAGAAGTACAACACCGTCCGAAAGGAGAAGGAGGTGAACGTCTACACCATCATGATCGGCGGGTGCGAGACAATGAAAAAGGACGCTGAGAAATTTTCCGATAGCGTTACCATGTTACTCGACCAGCTGGACGAGAATGAGGGAGCTGCTTTCAGTGCGGTTTTCAATATCTAAAATAGTTGGGGCCGTGCGGGGTGACCGCCGCAGGGACTAAACAGGGTGAGCCAGAGTCAAGATAATGTCCGCCGGGACCCCTACCCCAGTTTAATCTTGGCACAGGCTGGTTAGATCAGCCTGAGAACCCGGCTGTTATTCGGTGCCTGCCATATTCGCTTGCGCTGTTGATTAGCTGCCCATGTGGGAGGGTACTGGTGAAGCCTGGACATGTGCCCGGCCTGTGCCAAAAGAAAAGGAGATGATATGCCTCAGCTTGGTTTAGGTGTGATGATAAATATGCTCGGTGGAAATGAAGAATCCATTGAGGCTTTGAGAAATGGAATGGGCAAGGAAATCGCCGCCCTATTCTTGGGTGAGGATTTCGTCTTGCACTTCGTCTTTGCGGACGGATATAAGATGGGAATTCTTGACGCCGGCCAGTCGTGCTGTGAATCCCGCTGGATGTCCACTGACGACGATCTCCCATATTATGTCGGGACATTTCTACAAGACATCAGGGTACAAGACGGACCTGATATTCCAAGTTCAGAAGAACATCAAACTCAGTTTTTGAAGATCACGACTAGCAAGGGTGTATTTACAATGGTCACTCATGTTGAGCACAACGGGTACTACGGTGGCTTTTCGGTCGTGGCCAGGAAGGAGTGAGGATGTGGCGAGTCTACATCCTGAAGTGCCAGGACGGGTCGTTCTACACCGGAATCACCACAGACATAGAAAGGAGGTGGCGGCAGCACCTGTCAGGCCGGGCGAGCAAGTACACCAGGAGCCACCGCCCGGCCTGCATTTATCATCTCTCAGAACCAATGACCCATTCGGAAGCCCTCCGGATGGAGTGCCGGATCAAACAACTCTCACACAATAAAAAGGAGCGAATGAAATGAATAATCCAACGACATTCAACATCGCACTCACGGAAGCCGTGCTGGCGATAGAGGACATGAAAGGATCGATCGAGAAACTCCTCCGCAAAGCGATGTCCATCACGAAGGGGCATTGGGTCTGCACGGATGAAGATGACCAGTTCGGTGCCGCGGTCGGAGCCGTCATGCTCCACTTCGGTGAAGACTCGGAAGAGTTTGCACGTTTGAAGTGGGAGATGGGAAACATCAGCAGATTCAGTGCTGCTTTGTCCACCGCGCAATTGGGAGTTCAGGTCGACATGTCCACCGTGCTCAAAACACACGAAAAGTTCACAGCCATCGGGCTCGCAAAACTCTGGACGGAGGTGAAGTGATGTCTAGTTATGCAACGTTCGTTATTCTGATCTTCAGTGCGGGCATCTTGGTGGTGATCGTCCTGGCCAAGATTGTTTGGTCAATCGAGTGCTGGTTCTATTACTGGAATCAGCGCCGGATCTGGAGGAAATACATTCACTGCACTGAAAAGGAGCGATAAGATGCCATCCACGATGACAGCCAGGTTTTCTGGACACTGCAGACTGTGCGGCAACTCGTTTGCCAAGGGCGAGAGGGTGATCTTCATGGCTCGCGGCAACCAGGTACACACGACTTGCGGTCGGATCGAACGAGCAGCCAACCAAGAGGAGCGAGAAATGAAAACCAACAACACGTGGAAAAAGTTTTACAATCTGCTCAACATCCCCGAGGGGAAATCGGGCACCCATGAAGTCATCCACGAGCACTACGCGGCCGGCGCGTCGTTCGACTTGACCACGCCGCGTGGATCGACCTTCGGCGCACCACGCGGCAAGGCCGTGCGATTTCCAAAAGCCGGGCACTGGCACAAGCTCATCTATGAACATGGGACGTTGATGTCGGATTTACCGATCGAGCAATTTCAGATGGAGCAAGCCGTGCGTGGCTTCCGGGGCAATATCTTGATCGGTGGTCTTGGACTCGGAGTCGTATACGATATACTCTGCAACAATCCAGACGTAAAACAGATCACCGTGGTGGAGAAAAGTCAGGACGTGATCAACTTGGTGGCTCCGCACCTGCCTCTACCGGTCAGTGTAGTTCACGCCGATCTGTTCGACTTCATTCAGCACAGCGTCCGCAAGGGAGAATTCGACCACGCGTTCTATGATATCTGGCAGTCTGACGGAGAGAACACCTACTTCAACACCGTTCTTCCACTTCGATACATCACGCGTGGATTGATACCGAATCACCGCGTTGTGTGCTGGAACGACTCCGTCATGCTCGGTCAGCTCTTCATGGGCATCCAGGGGCGCACGATGATGCGAGAGCAGTGGAAGAAGCTGGCCGACGCGCAGAGTGATGATCTGTGGCTGGGCTGGACGGCGGAGTTTTTCCAGAGACTGCTCAGCAGTGAAAAGAGTGCCGTGAAGAATCCACCAGAGTACGCGAACATCCTCATCCAAGCATATCTCCATCACATGAATGACCTGTCGTGCCTGCCGAAGGCAGTCGAAGTGAACATCAAGAAAGTACTGTCCGAAAAAGAGAGAGAAAATTAGCGGAGGATCGTCGAGGAGCGTAGTTTTGGATGAAGTACGTAGGTCTCTATACTCCACTATCCAAAAACTCAGCCACGACGATCCTCCACGTGTTTTCAGGCGATTTCAAGCACCCACAACCACCCACTCGAAATTTGTCTCGAAAGGAACGATCAAAGTGCCAAAAAAGACAGTTATCACGGTCGGCACGATCGACTCGAAGATCGCCGGTCCATACCCGATCGCCGAGCTGGACAGACTGCTGTCGTACCACCCGACCGGATACCGGTATGAGCCGCACTACAGAAGCGGCCGCTGGGACGGATGGGTTCATCTGTTCTCGACCAAAAAAGAGGTGTTCCCGACCGGCCTGCTGTCAACCGTTCAGAGTCTTCTGAATCTGCACAGACTCACACACGCGGTGAACAAGCGCAGAGAATCGGTGGATCTTCATTCGTATGAAATACCTGGCGTGGAGCTCAGACCATATCAGCAGAAGTGTGTACTGGCGATGCTCCGCCACAAGCGAGGCGTCATAAAAGTACCAACAGCGGGCGGCAAGACGCTGATCGCAGCGGCCGCTCTCAAGGCCTTTGATCAGCCAGCGGTCTACATCGTCCACACGAGCACGCTACTCAAGCAGACGCTGGAAGTCTTCGAAAAGATCTTCCCGGGTGACGTGGGAGTCGTGGGTGCAGGCGAGAAGAAGTGGCGAAAGATCACCATCTGCATGGTTCAGACACTCGTCAAGCTGATCGAGAAGAAGCAAACCACACCGTTCGATGACTACAAGGTGCTGATGTGTGACGAGTGCCACCACGTGGCCAGTGGCAAGCGTGTCGGGTGGTACGTCGCGGCCAGGCAATTCAGAAACGCGTGGATCCGATTCGGACTGTCTGCCACGCCGGTGCTGCGCAAGCGCGGAATGCTCTTGATAGGGGCCACCGGACCACTGATCGTCAACATCCCCATGAGCGAGCTCCAGGACGAGGGGTACATATCCGAGTCCGAAGTGACTTTCTACAAGTATGACCGACGCCGGCTGCTCGACCCGGGCTATTCGTGGCTGGAGGTTTACAGGACAGGGATCGTGGAGTGTGAGAAGAGGAATCAGTTGGGGTGTCGACTCGCGCTGGAGCAGGCGGGCACGGGCAAGCTGGTGCTGATGTTTGTGGAGTTGATAGAACACGGGCAGACGATGGTTGATCTACTGCGAAAGACCGCGCCTGCAACCAGGATTTATTTCCTGTCAGGGTTGGATCAGCTTCGGTACGTTTCCGAGATCAAGCAGTTGGCAAAGGAGAAGAGACTCGACATCCTGATCGTGACCAGAAAACTCTTTGGCGAGGGCGTGGACATCCCGGCCGTGGATGCGCTGATCAGCCTGGCCGGTGGTCAGTCGGTGATCACCTTCACGCAGATGTTCGGTCGCGGACTGCGCATCAGTGAGGGGAAGAGTCACCTTACGTACATTGATTTCTACGACGAGTCACATGACTGGCTGGAGCGGCACTCTGCGAGTCGCGTCGGACACTGCAAGAAGTTGAAGCAGGTGGTGACAATCAAAGAAATCTAACCAAAAAGGAGTGCAACAAAATGAAGACAGAATATTCCATCACCGGAGATTCAGTCATCGGTGGACGCTACGAACAGCAAGACGAATTCATCATCTTCAGCCACGGGTATCAGCAAGTCCTTGCCGTGATGGATGGACACGGCCACGGCGGAAAACAAGTGGCAATCGGTATCAGAGATCGTGTTTTTAAATCAGTAAATGAGATCAAGAAATCGACCACTCTCCAATCACTTAGGAAACTAATCTGTGACCTATCTCACGATATCATAGATGATAGTGGTTCCACGCTGTCGATCGTGGTTGCACAGTCCAAAACGGCCTTGGTTGGAACGATTGGTGATTCCCCGGTGCTGATCAAAGGCCGCGGCGGGAAGTTGTTCGTATCCGAGATTCACAACGCCCGATCCAACCTGGCGGAGCGCGTGGCTGCAGAGACACGCGGTGAACGATATGTCGGCGGATATATGTACTCCGAGGGCGGAGAGCATGGAATTCAGCTCACGCGGGCGATCGGAGACACGTGGGCAGGCTTCATAAGTTACGAACCATTCATGGCCTCCGTCCCGCTCGACAAAGACAGCTGGGCGCTCGTGTGTACCGACGGACTGATCGACGCGACGCAACCTTGGCAAAGCCTGCCGCTGGCTTTGGGGTGGGTCATCGAACAGCTCGACGCTGGAAAAGAGGCAAGCGAGTTGTTGGTAAACCGGCCGGCCAAGTCTGACAACGCCACCGCCGTTGTTTACCACATCAAGAGCGAGAAGGAGTAGATATGCGAGCGCGGTTGATAGTCACATATGAGTGTGAAAAGAACTGCATGGGTTGCTGCAACAAGGGTTGGAAATATGAACCACCCCGACCGATCACGCATTGTAAATACGAAGAGATCATGATCACTGGTGGTGAGCCATTGCTGTTTCCAGATCGGGTGATTGACTTGGTCCATTGGCTGCGCTGGCGTTCGACCGCCAAGATATTCGTCTACACCGCGATGGTGACGGACTTCATCCAAATCGCCGATGAGACAGACGGCATGACGTTGACGCTGCACACTGCAGAGGATGCCAGAGCGTTTGCAGCATGGACTCGGGAAGACGCAAGCAGAAAATGGCTGCAACGATACAAAGGGTCACTGCGGTTGAACATATTTGGGGAGGCGTTCAGAGAACCGAAATTCATTCTCATACCGATGCAGTTCGCAGTCAAGTTGGTCGAATGGATAAAAGATTGCCCACTGCCGCGGGGTGAAGTGCTGCTCAAACTGAACAATTTGTGGACGAGATCTGTATGAAACGGCTCTCATTACCTATGCACCGGCTGTCTCCCCCGGAGCAAAAGCGAGAAATAAGAATTTGGGAGCACTATCTCAAAGATGCAGAGCAGGACGTGAAAGACAATCCGTACGGAGAAAATGGTCGCGGTCTCAGAGCAATACGCGATCGCTACATCCAAATGTTGGAAAAAGCCAAGACTGGCTTTGATCCATTATCTTAACGATGAAAACAAAAGGAGCGCAACACGATGAGACACAAGACGATGATTGATTATTTGACAATGCTGCACTGGTTGGCGAACAGATGCCACAACCGCACCGGTGTTCCAGAGCAGGATCTGTTTTCGGAGGGCAGTCTGGCGATGGTCAAGGCCATGCCCGGCTATGATGCCGGGAAGGCCAAGGTGTCCACGTTCGTGTGCGTGGTCGCGTACCGCAAGATGGAGAGTTTCGCGCAGCGTGAGATCAAAGCCACGCGCAGCCGCGTCGAGCCAAGCGTGCAGATTCCATACTGGAGCAGCACTGAACACGACGTAGAGTTCAGGAGTCAGATCGACACGCTGCCTCCAAAGCCGAGAGCAGTGTGTCAGATGATTCTTGACGACCCAAACCGCTTCGACGGCATCGAGCTGGGTGATCTGTCCAAGCACCTGCGTGACATGGGTTGGAAATGGCGAGACATCAAGTCCAGCGTCGGGCAGATCCGAGAGGCACTCAGAGCCTGTTGAGGAGGATGACATGTGGAAAGTTTACATCTTGAAGTGCGTCGACGGGCGCTTTTACACGGGAATAGCGCTCGACGTCGTACGCAGATTCTGTGAACACCTGCGTGGCACGGCAAGCAAGTACACCCGCAGCCACAGACCGAGCTACATCTATTGGCAGTCCGACCGCATGACACACTCTCAAGCGCTCAAGCTAGAGATCCAGATCAAAAAAATGTCGCACGAGCAGAAGAAGGGATTCGGTGGGTATGTTCGACATAGTCAAACTGTGCCAGAACAACGGGATTGAGTTCAGCACGACTGGCAAGAACATCAAGCCTGGGTGGATCGGACTCAAGTGTTGCTTCTGCAACGACACAAGCAATCATTTGGGTTTTGGCCCGAACGGTGAAGTCAACTGCTGGCGTTGCGGCGGGCACTCGACCGCAGACACCGTGGCAGGGCTGCTCCGAATTTCCAAAGACGAGGCTTGGGCGGTCGTCAAGCAGTACGGTGGTGCACCGCGGAGGGCAGAGGACGGCACGGAAGAACCCGTGCGCATCGGAACAAAGAAATTCAAGCACCCGAGCAGCACCGGTCCGATGACTGGGATTCACCGCCGCTACCTGGAATCACGCCGGTTCGATCCCGACGAGCTTGAGCGCACGTGGAGGCTGCTCGGCACGGGGCCGGTGGCGCTGCTGGACGGGCTGAACTTCAAGTTCAGGGTGATCGCTCCGATATTCTGGAACGGCGCGGAGGTGAGCTTTCAGGCACGCGACGTGACAGGACAACATCAGCTCCGTTACATCACCTGCCCGAAGGAGCGGGAGGTGGTCTTTCACAAAAAAATCCTCTACGGACTTCAGGACGAGTGGCGTGAGACTGGCATAATAGTCGAGGGGATCACGGACGTGTGGCGGCTCGGTCCCAGAGCGTGTGCCACGTTTGGTACGAAGTACACAGAGACGCAGGTGCGGGAGATCGCAAAACATTTCAAACGCGTGTTCGTGATATTTGACAACGAGAAGCCAGCTCAGAAACAAGCCAGACAGCTGGCGGCTGACCTGTGCGCCAGGAAAGTGGTGGCGGACGTCTACAGGATAGCCGGTGATCCTGGAGACATGCGGCAGCGCGCCGCTGATCATTTGGTGAAGGAGCTCACATCATGATCATGAATAGTGACAAACCTCTTCGTGTGGTGGTCTGTGGTAGTCGAGATTGGTTTGACCCCCGACCGATACGGCTGAGGCTCAGACAACTTCCAGCCGGGTCAACCGTGATTCACGGCAACTGCAAAGGGGCGGATCAGCTTGGAGGAAAGATCGCCGAGTCCCTGGGCTTCGCCGTCGTTGTGGTGCACGCAGAGTGGGAGAAACACGGCAGGATGGCGGGTCCGATACGCAACAGCAAGATGCTTGACATGGATCCAGATCTGGTTCTGTGCTTTCACGAAGACATATTCAAGTCGCACGGCTCGATCGACACCGTGCAGAAGGCGATAACTTATGGCATACCATATGAAATCATCAAGCGATGGGAGAAACAAAATGTCAAGAACAAACAGCCGCAGTAAATTGTCGACGTTCGACCAGCGAGTAACTTGGTTGCTGAAGCACCGTGAGTTTTGGTATGACTGGCACGTGAACAACCGAGACTACAAGCAAGCGCACTTCTCAACCACCATGAAGCATCTCATCATCAGGATGCAGGACGCCGGGCTGTTCGCCAAGTCTACGTATTGGCTGGACCCCAGGATGGAAGATGAACTTCACGCCGCCACGGAGAAGATACAGCTGGGCAAACAAAAAATATAAAAAATAATCTACCACTTTGCTTTTTTCTGTGTATAATAGCTGTTCGAAGAGGTCAAAGATCCCATGCTTTGACCTCACCGAATGGTCAGCCCGGCCAGGTTGACTCAATGTGCTCGGGAGGGGCGGAACTAGACACCGCCCCGCCCCTTATGTCTAGGAGCCACTATATGCACCTCCAAACCAATTTTATTTTCCACCCACGCTGGAGATCACTGCGATGAGAAGAAAACTGCCTGAATCACCCTTGCCTCAATTAGAATCAGAATCGGAACCGCTGCAACAATACGACGTCGAACAGGAGCCCATAGTCCTGTCGAAATCACTGCTCGATTTGTTCCTCGAAGACGAGCACCCGTCCGACTTGATCGCGCTCTACACTTTCTACTATTACACCTCGAAGTGGCAGAAGACGAACTCGCCACGGGCAACGACAAACTTCGCCGCCGTCGGCTTGAAGTGGTCCGAGGCACGCATTCGCCGGACGAAGAGCAAGCTCAAATCCATGGGGCTGATCAAGGATGTGATGCGCAGGACCACGAACAACAAATTCGCGGCAGGGTGGTACGTGCACGTCAGTTTTGTGTGGGGCAGGGATGCGGTGAATAAAATCAGGCAGAAGGACGGTAACTGCAACAAAAATAACGGAGGAACCTACCCTGACGATTTTCTACAGGGTAGACAACCGGACACTGTTGAAAACGAGCACCCAAATTCTTTAAGTGCTCTTAGTATAAATTCTTTAAGTGCTAATAATTCAAATTCTTTAAAAACAAAGACCGCACCTGATCCAGCCACACCGCTTGAATTGATCTTCGAAGGACTCCCTGAAGCCTGGCAGAAGGAGCACTCACTTCACAAAATAATCAAGGCATTCATACAGCACCGCGCAGAGTTGACCAAGCTGAAGAAAGCAAAGCCCCTGACTGAAATTGCCTGCCATCGGTTTGCCAATGATTGGAGCAAGCACCCGCTCGACGTCATTCTGAAGTCAATAGATACGTCCATACGGCGCGGCTGGACGGATGTGTTCCCTGAGTCAGTCAACAGCAATGGAAATGGCAACGGTCACCACCCACTCCCTACGTCCAACCGCAGTCAGGTGCCCAAGGTGGCGAACCCGATATATCCCGCTGGCAAGAGCAACACCGAGTTGAATCCAAATTTCTATTCCTAGAAAGGAGCAAGTCATGCCGACGCATGAAAGCAAGTGCGGTTGTGGTAGGGACCTCATGGGAGAGGATGAGTGCAGGTTTTGTCGAAGTCGTCAGGTTGCTTGGCACTCGCTCTCGGCGCGCATACGTGCCGACCTGAGGAAGATTCACCACCCGGAAGAAGCAATAAAGGCAGATCTGGACATCATCCACGAGCCCCTCAAGGGCCGGGGTCTGTATTTTTGCGGTCCGACCGGCTCGGGCAAGACGCTGTATGCGGCGGCCCTGCTGATGGCCAGTTTTGACGTGGCAAAAATTGGGGGACAGAAATTTTTCATGGCGCTCCCGGATCTGCTTGACTCGATCAAGTACACGTACAATGGGCGGGGTGGTTTGGAAGGTACCGAAGGTGAGATCATTCAAAAATACTGCTCTGCGGATCTGCTGGTGATGGACGACTTGGGCGTGGAGCGCACGACTGATTGGTCGTACAATATCCTAAACTCGATCGTCTCACAACGCTATGGGCGCCTTAAGTCTACCATCTTTACGTCGAATATCGATCTCGATCAGCTGGCCGCGAAGTTGGGAGACAATCGGATCTCGTCGCGCATCTGCCAGATGTGCGAGGTGCGACTGTTCGACTACAAGGACATGCGGGTGACACTGTGAAGATCACCACGATGGGAGTGCTGCTGGTTGGTCAGGGTCCGGGGCGCAGCGCCAAGCCGGGCGCCAGGGCGTTCGACGGTCCGGGCTTGAGCGGTGAGAGGTTTCCCAAGCTGCTCGGTGTCACCAGGGTGGAGTTTCTGAACAGAGTCGAGACCGTGAATCTACTGGAGCGGTTCAGTGGGAAGTGTGGGAAGGGTGATGCGTTCGACCTTGGATGGGCTAACCTGAGGGCGTGTCAGCTGATGAATCGTCGGCGAACTATATTTCTGCTGGCAGGTTACAACGTGGCCAGGGCGTTCGGGATCAGGACACGGTATTTCGAGCGTGTGGACTTTTGCAACCACACCACGATGTACGTCGTGCCACACCCGTCCGGGATCAACAGATGGTGGAACGACTTCAATAACGTGGAAACAGCCCGAAAGTTCCTGTCTGAGCTGTTTCCGGGTTTGAAAGCCGGTCAAAACGTCGGCCAACTCGTCTAGGCGGGCCGAAGGTGATTTTATGGGTATCAAGCCGTGGGAAACTACTCGAATCAACTGTAAAGACGAAGGCAAACGATCCTGCGATAATTCATTGCTGAGAGGTAACCGTGGAGCAAGATGATCTGGAAGACGAACACTGGGTGGAGCGGAGGATAGCGATCGGGTTTGTGGTGTCGACCGACTACGTGCGCGGAGTGATCTCGATCTTCAAGCCCGAGTACTTAGAGTCGGCGACGGCACGCACGGTCGTCGGGTGGGTGCTTGACTACTGGGAGAAGTACAGCCGGGCACCGGGTAAGGATATCGAAGGCATCTACATGCAGCATCTCGCGGCAGGCATGGACAAGGACAAGGCGGCAAGCGTGGAAGAAGTTCTCGCCAGCTTGAGTGAGGACTACGATCGAGAGAAGTTCAACGTTGACTATCTTCTGGATGAATCCCGCAAGTATTTCGCAGAGCGTCGGTTGAGACTTCACTGCGAGCAGATCGAGGGCGAGCTGGACTCGGGCAGCGTGGTTGAAGCGGAGCAGTTGGCGACTCAGTTCTCTCAGATTCCCTCAGACTTGAACAACGTGGTGAACCCGTTCACCTCCGAGGCGGTGGAGCGGGCGTTCAGTGACACGGCTCAACCCTTGATGACCTTCGGCCGCGCGCTCGGCTATATGTGGGACAGTCAGTTTGTCAGGGAGGGTTTCGTCGCACTGATGGGTCCCGAGAAGCGTGGCAAGAGCTTCATGCTTTTGGAGATCGCCATGCGGGCACTCATGACCGACTGCAATGTTGCCATGTTTCAGGCTGGCGACATGAGCGAGCGTCAGCAGGTCATGCGCATCTGCATCTACCTGGCTCAGCGAAGCAACGATCCGAAGTACTGCACCAAGATGTACGTGCCGGTCGTGGACTGTGAGATCAACCAGACCGGCAATGCTTGCTGCGACGAGGCACCCGGTTTTAAGGTCTTTGATGACGATGGCATGGATAAAACACACGCGGAGCTGCTCGAAGCGTTCACGCGGAACCCTGACTACCGGTACTGCAAGAACAACTCGTGCCCGTCCAGGCGCCCGATGGTGTGGCTCACGGAACGCAAGGCAGTTGCCCCGCTCACCAAGCACGATGCCAGGAGAGCAATACACAAGTTCAAGGGCAAGTTCCCGAAGTCGTTCAAACTTGCCACGTACCCGAACGAGACTCTGACGGTGGCCGAGATCAAAAGCTTGCTCGCCACGTGGGAGCGGCAGGAGGGTTTCGTGCCCGACGTCGTGGTGATCGACTACGCGGACATCCTGGCACACGACCCCGACGTCTCTCGCATGGACTTCAGACACAAGGAGAACTACAAGTGGCAGCGGCTCCGCGCCCTGAGTCAGCAGCGGAGGTGTTTGGTGGTTACGGCCACGCAGACCGACGCGGACAGTTACAGCGAGCACTTGCTTGGCATGAAAAACTTCAGCGAGACGAAGACAAAATTCGCCCACGTGACGGCAATGTACGGATTGAATCAAACTTCCGATGAAAAACGCATCGGAATCATGCGGGTGAACGAGATTGTCGTCAGGGAGGGTGATTTCGACAGAAAGCACGTGACGTATGTACTTCAGCGTCTGCAGATGGGAAGACCGCTGCTTGGGTCATACTCGAAAAATTATTTTTCCAAATCATCAGATGACTCAGTATAATATGGTTGATTAGGATTGAATCGTGCATTATCCAACCTGAACAGAAAAGGAGTGACAACATGGCACCGAAGGAGAAGGACGCAAAGAAGGACGCAAAGAAGGACGCAAAGAAAACGGAGGAGAAGTCCGTTGCGCCCAAGAAAGAAGAGAAGAAACCAACCGCAGTAAAACCCGCAGCCAAAAAGGCAGCTGCCAAGACCACTGCTGCCCCAGAAGGCCCCAGCCGCAAGGAGATGATCAAGGCCGCCGACGAGATGAACGAGCTCATGGATCTGGATCCGGTCATCGACACCACCCAGCCGGACGACAAGCTCCGGGCCAACATCATCAAGGAGGCCAAGGAGATCGTGCCGGATGATGTGTTCAGCGATGCCACGAACGTCGTGCTGAAGAAGCTGAGCTGTATCAAGTTCGACGAGCCTGCTGCACCCGCGGCGGATGCAAAATCCGCGAACAAAGATCACCCGAAGACCAAGAGTCCCTCGACGCCCAGGGCTCGCAAGACCGACGGTTTGAAGATCCGACTTCTCGTCAAGACCAATCCCAAGAAAGTCGGGGCGGCATCGCATGCGAGATTCGAGCTCTACAAGTCGGGGATGTCCGTGGGCGATGCTTTGGCTGCCGGCGTGACACACCAGGACATCTGGTGGGACGTGAGTCACAAGTTCATCGAGTTGAAGAAGTAGTTTCAGCATGGGCTGGTTGTGAACGGCAGTCGGTGGAAAGCACCGTGACTGATAGCTCCTCATAGAAGGCGAAGGGGTCAGCCAGCCCTCTCGTGATTATTCAACACTACTTTCGAGGCGGATATGAAGCGTGCAGATGTGCTGAAGGCCCTGGAGATCATAAAACCAGGGTTGAGGTCGACCAGTAAGAACATGAGCGACGACCGGGTGTTCATGTTCGAGCCGGGATTCGTGATGGCGTACAACGACTCATTGTTTCTGAGACACCCGGTCGTTGGTCTTGAATTGTCCGGATCCATACAGGCGGAGGAGTTTCACGGCCTGATCGCGCGCCTGTCCGGTGACGATGTTGAGCTGTCGGTGAATGGTAATGAAGTGCGCCTCTCGTCAGACAAGGTGGAAGCTGGGTTCACGCTGCAGGAAGACGTCAAGCCTCTCTCTGATGAGGTATCCGACCACGGCAAGTGGAAGCCATTGCCAAAGACTTTCAAGGAGGCGCTGGAGTTCACCATGATGACGTGTGCTTCGAGCATGGCCCGACCGGAGCTCACGTGTATAAACGTCAGAGAAGATGGTAGGCTGGAGTCGTCAGACAACTACCGGATCAGTATCTACGAGTCCGAGCCGTTTGGTGTTAAGACGTTTCTGCTGCCGTCCGCCGCGGCAGAGGTGATAGTCGGGTGCGAGATCGAGAAGATCGCGGAGGGCAACAGCTGGATTCACTTCAAGACTACTGCTGGCACCGTGATAGGGTGCCGTGTGTTCTCCGAGAAGTTTCCACTGCTTGACAAGCTCTTGAAGGTGTCTGGAACAGACGTCGAGTTTCCGGCATCCGTGCTGGAGGTCTTGGAGCGGGCCGTCGTGTTCTGTGTTGGAATGCCCAAGCTGGAGCAGCGTGCAACCATCACCATAAAAGACAAGGTGATCAAGCTCCGCGTCGAGATCGAGACGGCGTGGTTCGAGGAGGACAAGCGGATGGCGTATGACGGAAAGCACGTGAAGTTCGTCATCAATCCATCACTGCTGAAGTTCATCCTGGAACAGACGCTGGCCTGCACGGTGGGTGAGAATTGTCTCAAGTTCACTGGTGACAGTTGGCAGCACGTGGTTGCCTTGGTGGAGGAGTAGGCGTATGCGCAAGTCTACACCGAAGAAGCAGGAACAAGAGTTGAAAGTGAAGAAGCAGGAGGGACCAAAGCCAAGGCCGCTGCTCTATCCGGAGACGGTTTGGGAAGAGCACTGGAAAGGGATGCCTGAGTATGTTCAGGGGGTGCAGAGTGTCTTCACCTCCATCGTGGTTCACTTTCGGTCGGAGGAGGACCTAAAAGACTTCGCCGCGCGGATAAAACAAAACCTGACAAAGTCGACACGGAGCATCTGGTATCCAGAGCGCGGGTTGCACTGTCAAACCGACACCACCAAGCACTACGTGGATGCTGAAGGGGAAGAGTGACATGAATCCGCGATATCCGATCTACATCGTGTCGAGGAGCAGGTGGGACACACGGATGACAAGCAAGGCACTGGAGATGATGGGGGTGCCATATCGCATCGTGGTCGAGCAGCAGCAATACAAGCAGTACACCGATGTGATCTCGAAAAAGAAGGTGCTTGTATTGGATCCACGATATCAGGATGAGTATGACACCTGTGACGACCTGGGTGACAGCAAGAGCAAGGGTCCGGGTGCAGCGCGGAATTTCGCTTGGGATCACTCGATCTCGATCGGGGCGAAGAGCCACTGGGTGATGGACGACAACATCCGTAGATTCTACCGCTTCAATCGTGGATTGAGGATTCCAGTCGACACGGGCTCGATGTTTCGGGCCTGCGAGGACTTCGTTGATCGGTATGAGAACGTGGCGATCTCGGGACCGCAGTATTACATGTTCATCTCGAACTTTCACGCACTCCCGGCTTTTACGTTGAACACGCGGATCTACTCGTGCAACCTGATTAGAAACGATATTCCATTCCGATGGCGAGGCCGCTACAACGAGGACACGGATCTGTCGTTGCAGGCCTTGAAGAGCAACGTGCCTGGCAAAGATTACAAATGGTGCACGGTACAGTTCAATGTTTTGCTGCAGTGCAAAATGCCCACTCAAACAGTCAAGGGTGGATGTGACGAGGTGTTCTACTCTCAGGAAGGCACGATGCCCAAATCGGTGATATTGACCGAGATGCATCCAGATGTTGCCCGCCTCACTTGGAAGTTTCATAGATGGCATCACGAGGTCAATTATCGAAGATTCAGGTATAACAGATTGGTTCTTAAATCGGGTGTGGTACCGCAGTCCGGGGTGAATGATTACGGAATGATGCTGAGAGATGTTTAGATGCACAGACAAAGATATAGTCTGTCCTCACCCTGGGTGAAAGTCATAGAAAGCTGGGCGAAGTCAAGTGGTGGGGCAGGTGGAGAGGATATGCGTTCTTTCCCGAGACTGAGACAGTGTTTGAGAAGGTGTGCTTGAGAGACATCGCACAGTTTTGTGAAGACGAGACGAAGCTGCACAGGATGAGGAAGTGAAATGGGTGGCTTTTTCGGTGACATCAAGACTGGCGCGGTGAGCACGTCGCCGCAGTGCTCCAAGTGTAGACTGTGTGAGGGTGTGAAGAGTCCGCGCATGAAGCCACACGGCCGATTTGAAAAAGAGATCCTGTTCGTCGGGGAGGCGCCAGGAGCCACCGAGGATGAAAATGGCAAGCAATGGCAGGGACGGATGGGGCACGTGCTCGAAGATGCCCTTGCCAAGCTCGGGGTAGATCTGTTCGAAGACTGCGCAAGCATCAACTCCATCAACTGCCGCCCCACGAACTCGGAGGGCAACAATCGTGCACCCACTGACAAGGAAATCAGCTATTGCCGTCCACTGGTCTTCAACGCCATCAAAGGGTACAAACCCAAGGTGGTGATCTTGCTCGGAGGCTGCGCCGTGACCAGCCTCATAGGTGCTCGGTGGACTAAGGACATCGGCACGGTCAGCAAGTGGCGTGGGTGGACGATTCCAGACAGGGAGTTCGGGTGCTGGATCTGCACGACGTTTCACCCGAGCTACATAGAGCGAAGCAGCAAGCAGCCAGAGATAGCCACCATATGGAAGTCGGATCTCAAGGCTGCTCTGTCTATGGTTGATAAACCATTCTCCAAGTTCAAAGATGAATCCACGCAGATCGAGATCATCACGGATTTGAACAGGCTGGAGGCGCTTGGTGATCCCATCGCATTCGACTACGAGACTACCGGATTGAAACCGCATGATACAACAAAACACTTCATACCGTGCATGTCGGTCAGCGACGGCGCGAAGACGTTCGCCTTTATGCTGCCTGGAGACTCTATCGGGCTGGCCAAGGTGCGGCGGATGCTCAAGTCAAAGCGGGGAAAGATCGCGTCCAACATCAAGTTCGAGGACACGTGGTCGTTCAATATTTTGGGCTATCGACCAAATAACTGGATTTGGGACACGATGCTGGCGAGTCACGTCCTCGACAACCGCCCAGGCATCTGTGGATTGAAGTTTCAGTCGTTTGTGCGGTTCGGCGTGTTGGGCTATGACGATGAGGTTTCACCGTTTCTGAAAGCCACCGACAACAAGAACGGCAACGCGGTGAACCGTATCACAGACTTGATCAAGACCGAGGCAGGGCGCAGAAAGTTGCTGATCTACTGTGGAATAGACAGCCTGCTGGAGTACCGCTTGGCGATGGCTCAGATGAAGGAGATGAGAATATGAGATCAGCCACTGTATTGGAAAAGATTCCAGCTTATGGTCGTAGAATACAAACCGAATCATTGTATCATTCGTGCTGTTCAGATCCGTATTCACATTCAGAACATTTAGAATTTGATTCTGTCATGAAGAATCTGGAGTAGATGGAGATGGTCAAAATTGAAAACAGTGTGGTTCGCAGAACAAATAAGAGCACGCCATGGCGCTGACGCGGGCGGACGCATACAGACTTTTTCACGATGGCATACTGGCGTTCTCACGTGCAGAGCAATGCGGGATACGGATCGACTTGGTGTACTGCGGGCGCAAGTACAAGCAACTGGGTCACAAGATAGAACTGCTCGAAGAGGACTTCCGACAGACAAAATTCTATCAGCACTGGCAACACGTCTACGGACTCAAGACAAACATCCACGCCAACGCTCAGTTGGCGCACCTGCTCTATGACGTGCGGAAGATCGAACCGATCAACTTCACGACATCTGGCAAGGGGTCAGTGGATGAAGAGACGCTGGTGCAACTTGACATCCCCGAACTCGCGGGTCTGATCCAGATACGACAGTTTGGAAAGCTGAAGGACACGTATCTTGAGTCGCTCATGCGTGAGCAGGTCGAGGGATATGTTCACTCGTTCTTTAACCTTCACACTGCGAAGTCATACAGGAGCTCATCAGACCGACCGAATTACCACAACTTTCCAGCTCGCGATGAAGCGGCGATGCGCATAATTCGGGACGCCATATTTCCAAGACCGGGACACCAGATAGGCCAGGCTGATTACGGTTCCATTGAAGTGCGGGGTGCTTGTTGTTATTGTCAAGATCCCAATCTAAGGAAGTACATCGAGGATCCCACGACGGACATGCACGGTGACATGGCCAAGCAGATCTTCAAGGTGAAGGACTTCAACAAGAAAACACCTGAGCACTACGTTCTGAGGCAGGCCTCCAAGAATGGTTTCGTGTTTCCGGAGTTTTACGGCGACTATTTCATCCACTGCGCCGAGAACATGGCCTGTGGCTGGTGCAAGCTTCCGAAGGGTAAGTGGAAATCCGGGCAAGGAATTTCCATGCCACAGGGCACGATATCGGATCACTTGATGAAGCAGACGATCGAGGTCGAACGCACGACCAGCAGCGGGAGGAGAATAAAGGAGGAGATCCCGATCGACTCGTACGAGGTGTTTGAGGAGCACGTGCGGCAGGTCGAAGATGACTTCTGGAACCGCCGCTTCAAGGTGTACCAGGCTTGGAAGGACAGGTGGTGGTCACAGTATCAGAAGAAGGGATATTTCGATCTATTGACTGGCTTCAGGTGCTCCGGCGTGATGCGCAAGAATGAGGTCATCAACCTGCCTGTTCAGGGGGCGGCGTTTCATTGTCTCTTGTGGGCATTCATTCGTTTGGATGCCATACAAACAGAGGAGAAGTGGCGAAGCCGTTTGGTGGGACAAATCCACGACTCGATCGTGCTCGACATACATCCGGATGAGAGAGATCACGTGCTGAAGACTGTCCGTCGCGTGATGTGCAAAGATTTGCGGAAGGCGTGGAGCTGGATCACGGTACCGCTCGACGTGGAGATCGAGCTGTGTGACGTCGACCGTCCCTGGAGTGAGAAGAAAGCATATAAAGTGGTAGCGTAGGGGGTGTGTAATGCTGGATCCAGAGATGTTGCAATTGTTGAAAGAAGTACCCGCAGTACCAGAGAAGCTGTTTCGGGATATTTATAAGAATTCGGTGATCACCGGCTCTAAGGTTCTGGGCGGTTTCATCGAGGGCACATCTGATATTGATTTGATTGTGCCTCACAAATTCATATCTGAAGATGATTTGAGTGAGTATGCCGTTGGTGCTTCTGGAGCTGCTATCGACATGGAGCCTGATTACAAGCGAAGTTTCTATATTCACACTCAAAATGGAAAGGTCTACAATATTCTCATCATGCACTCCGATGAAGAGTTCTGGATATGGGTGACCACGACTACACTTCTGAAGACCTGAGCGACAAGCTCCCATTAATTGCCAAGAGCAGGGACATCAGGATCAGAATATTCTGTAAGTTCCGAAATGAATTAAAAGTTGCATTGGCCCGAGTTAAAGAGTTTATTGAGAAACCGAGTATTGCTGATGACGATCCACCGTTCTAGTATTTGACGGAAAAGGAAGGAATCACATGGAGCGAGAGAGCAAGTTTGTTCAGCTCGTGGCCAACGATGGACTGCTCACAGCGTTGGACGAGGATGGTGATGTGTGGACGTACATTGGTAATGCTTATGGATGGCGTCCGATGAACATGACGCGGCTGTCAGACAAGACCGCCGGACGCATGATGAAGAGCAAGTACAAGTCTTCGTATCGGTCACCACGTCTCCGAGATGACGATGACGATTGATTATTGTTGAACTTTTGTTGAAAGTCAACACCGCTCTTGAGAATAATAAAGTGAACTGGAGATCATGATGTCGCTTTATCACAGATACCGCCCTCAAGTTTTTGATGACGTGGTTGGCAACCAGCAGACCGTGAACACGCTGCAAGCCGACCTGGAGAAGAAGGACCGACCGCATGCCATGCTGCTTCACGGACCGACGGGCTGCGGGAAAACCACGCTAGGCAGGATCACAGCCAGCGTGCTGGACTCCAAGGGCAGAGACTTCAACGAGATCGACATCACGGACCTCCGCGGCATCGACAATATAAGAGAGATCAGGCAGCGAAGTCAGTTCAAGCCCATGGAGAGCAAGTGCACGGTGTGGTTGCTGGACGAAGTGCACCGTGCCACACCTGATGCCCAATCAGCGCTCTTGAAGATACTCGAAGACTCTCCGGCACACGTGTACTTCATCCTGGCCACCACTGATCCGCAGAAGCTGTTGCCGACGATTCTAAGTCGCTGCAGTCAGTACGAGGTCAAGCGGTTGGATGAGAAGCAGATGTTTCGTCTGCTTAGGCGTGTGGTGAAATCAGAGGAGCGGAAGTTGGATGACTCGGTGTACGATCAGATCGTGATGGACAGCATGGGCCACCCTCGCAACGCTCTACAGATCCTGGATCAAGTGCTCGCCGTGGACGAAGCGCAGCAATTGGAAGTCGCCAAGCACTCGGCCGAGCAGCAGAACAAGACCATCGAGTTGTGCCGTGTGCTGATCGACCGGGCACACTGGAAGAAAGTGAGCTCGGTACTTGGTGGACTGAAGGACGAGGACCCCGAGAAGGTGCGCTACGCCATTCTGGGATATTGTCAAGTTGTTGTTCTCAACAGCTCCGATGAGTCGAAGAGAGATGTAGCTGCGATCATAATCGAGGAGTTCATGGCCCCGCTGTATTCATGTGGGGCTGCAGGTCTTGTTTTTCATTGCTACAGTGTCACGAAGAGGTGAATCATGAAGACGAGCGAGCCGGAGAGCGAGAAGTTGAGATACAAGGATGAAGTGAACATCGACGAGTCCGCACTGGACGTGTGCTGGCTCAAGCAGCCTGATCTGATGCAGAAGTATGGACGCAACGCGGCTCAGATGCAGCGTCTCTACGACAAGGCCGAGGAGAAGCTGGAACTTTGCGTGGCGGATCTCGACGCGATCATTCGGAAGACACCCGAGGCGTACGGGATAGATCGGATCAGCGAGGAGAGAGTCAAGCAGGCCATAAAGCTGGTCCCGGAGTGGAAGCAGGCGAACGATGCTTTGATAGAAGCTCGTTATGAGCTCAACGTAGCCAGGGCAGTGGTAAAGTCGTTCGACCACCGCCGCGATGCCTTGGAGCACCTGGTCAAGCTCCACGGACTTCTGTACTTCGCCGGGCCCAGAGTTCCGCGCGACTTGACGAAGGAGTGGCAGAAGAACAAAAGCCAAGAGAACAATGATGCCGAGGTGGCCGCAGCGGTGCGGCGTCGTCGGTCTTGATCAACTTTTCATTTGATGCAAAGGAGACAACGGATGAAACCGAAGATGAGCTTCAAGGACAGAGTGGGCGCCGATAACGAGCGCGAGAAGAGCAGGGGAAGCAGTGGACACCTCGCTATTCCACGCGACATCACTATGCTGAAGGTGGCCGGCGGTGACAAGGTGAAGTTCGACTTTTTGCCCTATGTCGTGTCGGATGAAAACCACCCTTGCCGCAACGACGAGAAGGGTGTGGCTACACCAGGGGATGTCTGGTACCGCAGACCGTACAGGATGCACCGCAACATCGGTGTCAACAACAGCGTCATCGTCTGCCCGACCAGCGTGGAGAAGAAGTGTCCCGTGTGTGAGTACCGGTCGAAGCTGCTCAAACAAGGGAAGCAGTTCGATGACGAGGAGGTGAAGGCCGTCAAGCCGAGCGAGAGAAATCTCTACGCCGTCGTGCCGATCGGTCACAAGGAGTACGAGGAGGAAGTTCATCTCTTCGACATCAGCCGCAGGTGCTTCCAGGACAAACTCAGAGAAGAGACAGACGAGAAGCCGGAGTTCAGGGCGTTCTTTGATCCGTCGGAGGATGGCTTCACGGTTGCGATCCGTTTCAGCGAAGAGCAGCTCGGCAAGAACAAGTTTGCCGATGCATCCAGGATTGACTTTGAGCCACGCAAGGAGGGCTACGACGACAAGTTCCTGGAGGGCGTGCCGGATCTCGACAAGATCTTGATCATTCACCCGTACGAGAAGATCCGCCAGATGTTCTACGGTGCCGGGAAGGAAGCTGATGAGGTGGATGATGATGATCCGCCGTTTGATGCCGATGCTGCTCCGGCTCGACGTGGCAAGACTGAATCACGCTCTCGCCGCGATGAGAAGGAAGAGGAAGAGGACGACAAGCCCGCTCGTCGTGTCAAGAAAGAAGAGGACGAGGACGAGCCGCCCAAGAAGACCAAAAAGCCTGCCGATGATGACGAGGATGAACCACCGGTGAAATCCAAGCGGGCCACAAAGAATGATGACGAGGATGAGCCCCCTGCCAAATCAAAAAAGCTCTCTGACGACGAGGACGAGCCGCCCAAGAAGTCTTCGCGAAAGGACGATGACGCTTGCGTCGCATGCGACGGAAGTGGCGAGAACAGCAAAGGTCGCGTTTGTGCGCCTTGCCACGGTACCGGCAAGAAGGCCGAGAAGGAAGAGGACGAGGACGACAAGCCCACCGAGAAGTCTGGCAAAGAGTCCACGCGCAAGAGCAAGGACGAGTGTCCGAGTGGACACAAGTTCGGCGTCGACACCGACAAGAAGGATGAGTGTGACGCATGCAAGGTCTGGGAAGCATGCTATGACGTCAAGAAGGCCGCCAGAAAAGCTGGAAAGTGAGGGTTTGTAAATGAGCACGGGCATGTTTGAGCGGGAGAACGTGTTGGTTGGGGGGTACGTCTCCCGCTCGGCATCCGAATTATTCAGTCTCGCGGTGCTGAGCGAGGACACGACGCGGTCGAAGACAATCCGCAGATTAGTCGATGAGTACGTGACACACCGTCAATCTGCCGATGAGCTCGTAAACTACGTGGCTGGCGCGCGCGTCGAGCACTGGTGGAAGGTCATTCAGTTCGGCAGGAACCGGCTCACGTTTGCTCACTACCTCAAGGACACTGCGGTGTGGCTACACAACAGAGCGATTGGTCCCGCGTACGCTGGTAAGATCATCAACAGGATGAAAAAAATATATGCCAAGAAGACAGTTCAAGTCTGAAGACAAGTTGAGCACGCAGCTGCGCGAGCACACCCGTGAGGAAGTCAAGCCGGAGCGTGTCTATGATGGCAGTGATGACATGGTGATCAGTACTGGTAGCACGCTGCTTGACCTAGCAATAAGCGGTGGTAGATTTTCACGTGGGGGGCTGCCGGGTGGCATCCTGGTGGAGATCTTCGGTCCGCCTTCGTCTGGCAAGACGGTGATGCTCTGCGAGATAGCTGGAAACGTACAGAGACAGGGCGGCAGCGTGCTGTTTTTCGACCCTGAGGCGAGGCTCAACAAAGAGTTCGGACAGGTGATGGGTCTGAATACGTCCAAGATGGAGTACGAGAAACCAGACACGATACCGTCCGTGTTTCGTCCCATACGAAAGTGGGAGCCCAAGTCCTCGAACAAGAAAATCGTTCACGGCGTCTTTGCTGACTCACTCGCTGCACTCTCTACTGAGATGGAGATGGAGGACGAGGATAAGATGGGAATGCGCCGCGCCAAGGAATTCAGTCAGGAGCTGCGCAAGACGTGTCGCATCTTGACGGACAAGAATTTCCTGATGGTGGCCTCGAATCAGGTCAGACAAAACATGGATGCTGGTCCATACGGGTTGAAGTACAAGAGCCCGGGTGGCGAAGCCATCTCCTTCTATTCGAGTTTGCGGCTTCGCTGCATGAACCCTGAGAAGCTGCGGCGCAAGAAAAAGATCCGAGGCACCGAGTTCACTCGAACATACGGAGTCGAAGTTACGGTGGAGGTCTTCAAGAGCAGCGTGTGGGCACCATACCACACTGCACCGGTCGTCATAATATTTGACTACGGCGTCGACGACATCCGCGCCAATCTACAGTATGTAAAGACGGTCACGCAGAGCAGCACCTACGTGGTGGGCAATGACAAACTCAGTCTAGCATTAGACGACGCGATCGAAGAGGTCGAGAGCGGCCTGGTCAAGAAACTCCGCGATGAGGTGATCGAGTTGTGGCACGAGGTCGAGGAAAAGTTTATGGTGAAACGACAAATCAAGGAGCGAGATTGAACGAGATTGCCCGCCGTGCAGTGGAGGTACACCACTGACGTAGATTTATTCCGTGGGGGTCTAAGGACATTCACGGTACACTGGCCACGGCCACGGCGGGCAAAAAAATTTATAGGGGGCAAAGGATCATGGGGGGGAACGTGCAGGGCGCGATACCAAAACAAGCCTCGTTGTCCATTCCAGTCACGATATTCCAATGCGGCAAAGCCCCCTTCCACTTTCGAGAGGCAGTGCGATGAGGCAAACTACCGTGTGACTGATCCGCCGCAAGCTATACACAGTTCAACTTTTCAGTCTGGCTGGGCAAGTCGGACTTTGTACCAACAAAGACAGTTTCGTGATTGACTTCTTTCGAGCATTTCCGACGAAGCGTGCGGCGCAGAGATACATCGATGAGAATTATGGCCCGAGTAAAGATCTTTTCACACCCATTCCATTCGTACCGAGGGAATCATGAGAAGGCAAAAGTCATCAGCAACGGAAACCACGATCGTGGGGATCGACCTGTCCCTGAACGGTACAGGCATCTGCAGTGATGCTCTTCAGTCCGAAGGATCTGAAGGTGGTAAGTGTTTGTTCACTATAACAGCGGGATTCCTATTTCGTGAGATCACGTTCAAGAGTGTCACACCGCGGCACGAGAAGTGGGCGAAGATACGTGGTGTCATTCGTCAGGCCACGTCCGCTCCAGACACAGTGGTGATCATCGAAGGATACGCATTTGGTGGACAGGGCAACAACGTGATCTGCGGGGCAGAGATCGGCGGCATCGTCCGCATGGACTTGTTTACACGTGATGTGCCGTTCGTGGAGGTGCCTCCGTCCACGCTGAAGAAGTTCGTGTCAGGAAAAGGAAACATCAAGAAAAACCTGATGCTGAAAGAAGTCTACCGAGTGTGGAACATGAATCTCGACAGTGACAATCTGGCCGATGCCTTCGGACTAATGAAGATCGGTCAGGTGCTTCTCAAGAGAGAGACGGCTACCAAGGCTCAGCGTGAGTCACTCAAGAAGGTGGAATGGGAATCTGTCGTGAAAAACATGAGGTAGTCGTGAGACACCGATATCCATTGCCGTTCTTGGCATCCAGCAAATCAAAGCCTGCACCAGACACAGACTTCATCGTCGCCTATGCAGCCGCGTTCAAGGACTCTCAAGCACGCAAGTACGGCAAGGGTCACGGCGGGAAGGGCAGGATTCCGTGTCCGATTTGCAGAACAGTTGGCAGAGACGGTGTGTTGGTGTATCTCGTGTCATCCTACAGCGGGCACTTGCGTGGACAGTGCACCGAAGATGGTTGCGTGAATTGGGAGGAGTAGGTAAATGGACATCATAGTGGCACGTGAACGCTTCAAGCAGTGCAGACTCCAGTTCAGAGACATATTTGGTCGGGAGTTGAGTGACTTTTGGGATGTCCGAACACCACTCGGGCTGTCTCTCGGATTCGACATCACAAAGTTTGACAACGAGGTAATTAAGTCCGGCAAGAAAGCAATGAGCGCTGTAGTCCTAAAATGGTGGGGTCATGCAGGACACGAGCTGGTGAAGAAACTCATCGGGCTATAATTAATGCAGATGGATTGTGCTCACTTCATCGTGTACGAAGTTAAGAGAAAAGAGAAGACAAAGTGATTTATAAACTCACGCTTCGTAACTTTCAATCGCACGAAGACACCACGCTGGAGTTCAGCCGCGGCATCAACGTCATCGTGGGTTCCTCCGACGTGGGGAAGACAGCCATCCTCCGCGCGCTGCGGTGGCTCACATGGAATCGCCCTCAGGGACACGCGTTCGTGAGCACGTGGGGCGGTCCGACGGCTGTGGTGATAGAGACTGCAGAGGGTGACAAAGTTGAGCGCGTCAAGGATGAGTCGGACCGATACATCGTGGGCAAGACACCGCTGGCTGCAATAAGAACCGACGTGCCGGAGGAGGTGTTCAAGACCCTGAACATGTCCGAGCTCAATTTTCAATCTCAGTTTGACCAGCCATTCCTGTTGACCGACAGCTCCGGTGCCGTGGCACAGCACTTCAACTCCATCGCGCACCTCGACGCCATAGATTTGGGGTTGAAAAACATTCAGCAGCAGATACGTCAGTTGGATGCATCCATCGTGTCTGGATCTGCGCGTGCGGTTGATCTGGAGAAGCAGCTCAGCGGCTACGACTATCTAAAGGACATGGAGACTGACGTCACGCTTGTCGAGGGCATGGAGAAGCAGCGTGTCGCTTTGATGGTGAGTTGGTCACGTCTGGACACTGCTCTGTATGAATTGAAAGCAGTTGATGCAGAGATCGCCGATCAGCAAGTATTGCTCGATCTTTCTGATTCCGTGGATCTCACCTTCGACTTGATGAAGCAGCGTGATGAAGTAAAAGCGAAGTGTGCATCCTTGAACAACACCCTGAACGCGCTGGAAGAAACAGAGACGGTAATTGACAGCCAGCAAAAGTTGGTCGATCTCTCTGATTCTGTGAGCAGCACGCTTGACTCCATAAAGCAACACAAGGAAACTGAAACAAGGTGGGCCGCTCTGTGCGATTCGGTACTGAGGATCAATCGACTGGATGAGCAAGTTGAAGATCTGAACAAGTTGGTGGACTTGGAATTCGATGTAGGCTCGCTTCTACAGCTCGTTGAGTCAGGCAGGAATAGTAACACACGGCTCGGCGCTCTGAAAACACTCCTGGACGAGGTAGACGATAACAACAGGCAGTCGAAAGCGACCTTGGAAATGCAAAACAGGTTTGAGAAGATATTCCACGACAACATGGCTGTTTGTCCGCTGTGTGGGAAGTCACAATGAGAAGAAACAACAGCATGCTCAGAAAAGCCGACGCGATTCTCACTGATGACTGGCATTTGCGGGATGACCGCCCGGTGTGTCGCACGGACGACTTTGATAAAGCACAGTGGGAAAAGGTGTCGTTCGTGGCGCAGCTCCAGATCAAGCACGACTGCCCTGTGATCCACGCCGGCGATCTGTTCGATCACTGGAAGCCGTCTCCGTATCTCCTCAGCAAGGCGATTCAGTATTTGCCGGCCAGATTTTATACCGTAGCTGGACAGCACGACATGCCACAGCACAGTTTGGAGCTGATGGACAAGAGCGGCATCAACGTGCTTGCTGTGGGAAAGCATATTGAGTTGTTGTCAGGTGGGCACTTTGGCATGGAGCCGTACGTTTGTCCTTACCTGGAGCGTGGTGGTCGTCAGATCATGGTGTGGCACACGCTGACGTGGTCGGGTACTCGCCCTTGGCCCGGGTGCGAAGATTTGTCAGCTTTGGAGTTGTTGAAGATGTACCCCAAAGCTGATCTGATCGTGACCGGTGACAATCATCAGACGTTCGTGGAGGAGTACAAGGGACGGTTGCTGGTGAACGCCGGAAGTCTCATGCGCACAACCACCGATCAGATCGGGCACCACCCGTGTGTGTTTCTGTGGCACGCGGATATGAACACTGCCGAGCCGGTGTACTTGCCGATCATGGACGACGTGATCAGCAGAGAACACTTGGAGAGGAAAGAGGAGCGCGACCACCGCATCGACGCATTCGTGTCCAAGTTGGTGGAGGATCACGACGCTGGATTGTCGTTCGAGGACAACCTGCGTGAGTGGGCGAAGAAGAACAGGGTCAGGCAAGGCGTGATGGACATCGTGTGGAAGGCGATAGACAAGGAGTCTGTATGACAGAGAGGGAGTTGCTGGACATAAAGGCAAACATCGAGAAAGCCAAGGCGAAGGTGTCGGAGCTGAACGGAAAGCGGCAGTACATGATGGACGCACTCCGCACCGAGTACGACTGCAAGACCGTCGCTCAAGCTCAGGACAAAGCGGAAGAGCTGGCCAAGGACGCGGCCGGGACTCAAAAGAAGATCGACAAGAAGATGGCCGACATAGAGGAGCGCTACAATGCCGTGTACTGTAGAGACGTTGCGCAATCATCTGGAGCAGCAAAAGGGGCGCGCCCGTCAGATCGAAGATGACCTTGCTCGCACCAAACGAGACATAGAAGCAAACAAGAAAAGCCTCCACAAGCACGAAGAGGCTCGCGAAGTCATACGCACCGTGGGTTTGGCGACGCAGCAACAACTCACTTTCCACATCTCTGACATCACCACGCTGGCTTTGGAGGCGATATACCGGGAACCGTACAAACTGTCTGTTGAGTTCGTGCAGAGACGCAACAAGACGGAGTGCGACCTGACGTTTGAGCGCGATGGAAACAAGATCGACCCCATGTCGGCGTCTGGTGGTGGTGCAGTCAACATTGCCTCGTTTGCTCTCCGCATAGCATCGTGGTCGATGCAGCGTCCGAGATCCAGGAGTGTGATAATCTTGGACGAGCCTTTTGTCAATCTATCAGCCGACTTGGTGCCTAAGGCTTCTGAGATGCTGCGACAGATCAGCAAGAAACTCGAGCTTCAGTTGATAATCGTCACGCATTCAGATTATCTGATGGACGAGGCAGACAAGGTGTTTCGAGTCACCAAGCGCAAGGGTGTGAGTCAGGTGACGTGTTGATAGAGGAGAAGATATAAATGGTGGAGCAGTTGTTGGAGATAAAGAAGTGCCTCTTGGCTGACAAACTGCTGGTTGGAGAGATGAGAACGGCGGTTGAGAGTCTCGGCAAGAATCCCAAGCGTCCACTTGGCAAGGTGAATTCATGGTGGTGGTGGCTTGAGCCCGTTCACGGGTGCAATCTCGCGTGTGTCTTCTGTGGTATGCGGCTTTTCAAGAGGAATGATTGGCGCTTCGTGTCGATGGAGACGTGGCGTGTCACCATGAACATCATCGCCGAGCTGTCTCCGTATGGAAAAATAGGAATCGTCGGTGCCGGAGAGTCCACGCTGCATCCAGATTTCTACGAACTCGCCCGCGTGGTGGCAGCCGCTTGGTGCAGCGCCGTCTGTTGTGACTTGTAGACAGCAAGTGCGATATTTTTATAGGGGGGGAAATCTATGTTGCCTGAAAATAATGCATACGCCATTGTTGCCATGCGGACGATTCAAGACAATCCAAAGTGTGTGGCCAGAGTCATCATCCACAATGATGGTTGGGTTCAGATCGAAAAGATGACTCGCAAAAGTGTCATCGAGGAGTGGAAGTCAAAAGCGATCCGTCTCAGTCCGATGGATGTTCAAAGAATGATTGGACTGTTCGCCGATCCCAGCAAGTTCATGCCTGAATACGATGCTTCGCAGCCAGAACTTGATCCGCCATCCTGCGCTGGCTGCGGAGGAGAGATGTGCAAGAATGAAGAGGGCGGAGCTTGGACTTGTTTGAATTGTGGAAAAGGTTCAGGAGAGTGATAATAAAATGGCAGACAGAATCGGTGGGCACGTTGAAATAGGGACCAACGGAAAGGGTGAAGTTGTTTTCAATCATCCAGCCATGTTGGTTGACGAGAGTGGAGATGGACACATTATCTTCTCGCCGAATCAGGCCAGGGAGTTGGCTGCAAGTTTGCGCCGCAAGGCGGACGATGCCGAGGCTGAATTCATCGTAATTCACAATGGTAAGCTCAAAAGTGAATAGTTGAATTATTAAAAGCGCTTTACTTGTAGTCGACCGAGGGTTTATAGTTATTACCGACTTTTTGCACTTGTTCGAGACTGTGTCGCACAAGGCTGGTGAAAGCATGAGATACTGATGAGATCACGTCGAACAACACGACTTCCTTTTGATGAACAAAAGCATCGACAGCTTTTTGTCTGAAGTACAGGACGATCACGAGGAAGAGAGAAAACCTTTTCAAACTCTCAAAAATCGAAGGTGCTCAGCTTTTGCTATGATCGAGATCAAATCAGAAACCAAACTGCTTTGGGGTCACCCATTGAAAATATGGGACACGGGGCGCGAGATCAGGGTGCCACAGTTCGTGTTCCCGGTTCTCAATCACGCCGGATGCCTCATGGACAACAAAGCCACGTTGCTTCCCATCATCCTCTTGATATTCGATGACTACGAGCAACACGCGTTGCTGATAGACAAAGAGGGTCGCAACATAATGCTAGTGTTGGGGCCGGATCTCTCTGGCCCGGCCGAGTGCAAGTGCACCTGCAAGACGTGTCGAGAGCAGCATCAACCAGACGACGACACACCACTTCCGCAGCAAGGAACCCGCAACAGAAACGTAGATCCCCGACTCAGTGACAAGCTGGTCAGAGAGTTGACCGCCAAGAGGAAATACAGGTGAGAAAAAAGTACCCGTTCGATCTCGAGCCGAAGACCGCCGTGGCCACGGTGCCCAAGAACGGCAACGGGCACAATGGAAATGGAAAGGACAGTGGCAAGAACGGTGGTCCCCTCGATCTGAACGAAGCCTTCGCACTGAACGCCGAACGACAACGCCGCATCAACGAGGTCTTGATCAAAGCGATGGAGGCCGAGGGCAACACCTCTCCGAAGGTCGAGTTTCCCTGGCTCGGCAAGATCAAGCACCCGGGCAAGCGTGCCTTCCTGGCCATCTACGGACGCACGGGCAACATGACGTTCGCGTGCAAGATGTCCGGTGTGACCCGCAACACGGCGCGTGGCTGGGCCATCAATGATCTCGAGTTCAAGGCCATCTTCGAGAACGATGCCAAAGAGGCAGCGTGCGACTATCTTGAAAAAGAGGCGTGGCGGAGGGCGACCGAAGGCACGATGAAGCCCCAGTATCATCAAGGCAAGGTGTGCGGCTTCACGCGGGAGTTCTCGGACACGCTGCTCATATTCCTGCTGAAGGGCAACAGACCGGAGAAGTTCAGAGAGAACGTCTTTCTGCCTGGAGCAGGCGGGCCGGTCGAGATCAACATCGTCTACAAGGACACGGGAGGTGGGAATTGACGCCGAGGTGCTCGATGTGCCGCAGGCCTGGGCACTTCAGGGTGGCGGAGATGCGCGGCTTCAGGCGGGACCAGCCGGCCAGATACTGTCGTGAGTGCCTCAAGATCGTCGAGGAGTCCAAAGAGACCTACCACGAGGGTCTGGCCGAGCCACCGCACAACCACACCACGCTGTCCGTCGTGTGCGTGGTGGGAGGGTCGATAAGGAGGGGGTTCGCGTAGGATCATGAGCAGAGATCGCATGACGGACCTGACCGAGGAGGGGATCTGCGGGGTGTGGTCCGAGCCCACCGCAGACTCGATCATGGAGACGAGGAGGATGGGCGACGCGCTGCTCGGCAAAATTGACCGCACCAACAGGACCGTGATCAACATCATCTTACCCAGCGGGCGCGGTGCAGGCAAGACAGCAGCAATGAAAAAGGCCTTGGGAGTGATCGACATCGACAAACAGGATTATCAAATACGCGACGCACCGAAGGGCCTGTCAGAATGAACAACTGGAATCCAACGTCCTGGCCAGCCATAGTCAAAGGCGACGTCGAGGGGCACGAGTTCCGCGGGAATCAGTACACCGCGGGAGTGGAGAGTGCAAGAAGCACGGTTGTTGCGCACGGAAAAGAGACAGGCAACGAGCGCGTGATCGTGCTGGATCAGCATGGTGGCGTGGTGGGTGATCAAAAAGGCCACTTCTTTGGAGCCACCGTCTCGCAAGAAGTGGAAGCAAAGATGAAGGATCCCACAAATCAATTGTCCGTGGTCCACAACCACCCGGCGGGCCGATCACTCTCTGGTGGCGACGTGCGGTATCTGGCGGAGCACCCCGGGGTCAAGTCCATCGAGGCGGTGTCTCATCACGGGGCCTCGTTTCTGGCGGAGAGGGGCGGGAAGTTCAACGCCAAGCAGATGGGAGAGCAATACGACCGCGCGTACAAGAACGCAAGGGAGTCGCTGCTGAGGGACAGAGACGACGGGAAGGTCCTTCAGGATGATCTGGAGCACATGGTGGATCACGCCACGGTGGAATCTTTGGGGCGCTCCGGCAAGTTGCTGTACTCGGCCAATCTTTCAGGTCCGATGAAAGATTCGGTGGACAAGCATCCAGCCGAGTTCGAGAAGGCAGTGAGGGCGGCGGTCAAGAGCGCGTATTTCAAGAAGAGTGAGGGAAACGATCATCGTAGACGAAGCAACAAAGATCACCAGAGAGGAGTGAGACAAGATGGTGGAGTGGGGCTTGGTGCCGCTCCTACAACCACCAATGCCTCCTCAATCATTGGGCAGGGCCATCGGTCACGTTGACATCATTCGCGCCATACGTATGACCAGCCGATCAGAGACACCAAAAGAGACACTCAAGTCAGACAGAGGTATTTCACCCGACACCAGCCACACATCCACACAGCAGAAGCCGTCATCTATCCATACACCGTAGTCATATACTCAACCAAGCAGAGCACTCATAAAGAGGGAGAGCAGAACAAGGTGCGCAGAGGCTACAACACGCAGCAAGAGCGCAAGTACAAGGTGGAGCTCAGTGATTGCGCGCTGAACCCGCAACAGAAGCTCTTCATAGACTGCACGGCCAAGCGAACGGTGGTCAGGGCAGGCAGACGGGGCGGCAAGACGAGAGGTGTGTCGGAGAAAGCCGTGAAGCGCTTCCTGCAGCCGAAGTTCAACAGAGTTCTGTACGCGGCGCCCACTCAAGAGCAAGTCGAGGCCTTCTGGTTCAGGGTCACGTCGATACTGCTGCCACTGATAGACGCGGGCGTGTTCAAGAAGAACGAATCCGAGCACACGATAGAGCGCCCTGGAACACTGCAGCGCATCAGGGCGAAGACTGCGTGGAACGCGGACACGTTGAGGGGCGATTTCGCGGACTTGCTCATACTGGACGAGTGGCAGTTGATGTGCGAGGACGCGTGGGAGTTGGTGGGCGCTCCGATGCTCCTGGACACGAACGGTGATGCAGTCTTCATCTACACTCCACCCAGTCTGTGGACGAGACGAAAGTTCACGAGCAAGGCGAGAGACCCACAACACGCTGCCAAGATGTTTGCTGCTGCGAAACAAGAAGAGCTCAGAGCGTCGACCGAAGGGCGAGAAAGCAGATGGAGGGCGTTTCACTGGAAGTCGAGCGAAAATGGCTACATCAGTGCGGAAGCACTCAAAGAGATATCCAAAGACATGACGTCGATAGCAAAGCGCATGGAGCTCGACGCCGAAGACGTGACCGAGGCACCGGGAGCGCTCTGGACACGCGACATAATAGAAAGATACAGATTGCCCGTCGCACCGCCTGAGTTCGACCGCGTGGCGGTGGCCATAGACCCTTCCACCACGTCGGGTGGAAACGAGGCCGGCATCATGTGCGGTGGCAAGACGGCCGATCACGGGTACTTGGTGGAGGACGCGTCCATGCAGGGCAGTCCGCTTGATTGGGCCACCAAGGCCGTGCACGTCTTCAAACGACACAAGGCGGACTTCATCGTGGCGGAGAGCAATCAAGGCGGCGAGATGGTCGAGACCACGATACACATAGTCGACGGCAACGTGCCAGTCACGCTGGTGCATGCCAGCAGGGGCAAACAAGTCAGGGCAGATCCGGTCAGTGCACTCTATGAGAACGGCAAGATGCACCACGTGGGCTCGTTCCCCGAACTGGAGGACGAGCAGTGTCTGTGGGTGCCAGGGCAGCCATCTCCGAACAGAATGGATGCACTCGTGTACTTGGCGACGCACCTGCTCATAGAGAACGCGTGCTCGGGCTTTCTGGACTACTACAGTCAGAGAGCTGAGCGCATGGGCAAAGAGCAGGCAAGGGAGCAAATCAGTGCCTAAAACGAAGAACACGTGTATTCAGGGGGCTGTCATACACCCAACAACTCTTGGAGGCTCGCCTGGGTGCGGTTGTTGGGAGATAGTCCGTGGGTTTATACGTCTCGCCCGCGTTGCAGTCAGCCACGGACTGTATACAGTGTGTGACCACAGTCCGTTCTGTCGCACACACACCTCCACCAGGCAGAGTCTGGTGACCTGTGACGCGACACCTCACCCCCCTGCTGCCTATAACCAGCCACCGATTCGGTATAGCAGTCCTTGGGTCCGAAGGTTTGGTGGTGTCAAATGAACCCTCGTTCTGTCATACATATGGCGCGGTGCAGGGAAGCACGTGTCTCGACTCTGCAGCATGATGTTCGAGGGCGACAAACGGACTTTGGTTCTGTCACACGTGATGAAGTTGATGAAATGCATCGGAGTGAGTCTGCTTTGCGTCTTTGATGCTGCTGTATACACCTTTGCACATCTTGTTGTTGCTTTGTTCTTTGTTGTTGAGTCGTTCTCTGTGGTTTGCACTTTGACCTTCCATGATTTGCTCTCCGGTGAGCGGCCGTGACGGTGAAACGGTGAAATAGATCATATGAGGAGCTGATATGAAGAACATGAAGTTAGGAAGACATGGGTTTATCGGAACAGTAGCAGGTATCGCGGTCGGGGGTAAAGATTGGCTTGAAGGCCGCGACCACCATCTCTCCGGTGAGTACGCAGGTTGACCCGCCCATCGACGAGGACGGACTTTCGTTCAGCCCGAGCATGAGCCCATCGGATTCGTTTTCGTTCGGGCCGGATGGTGAGGATTGAAGTGAAATTGATTTCTTTACTTACGCTGGAAAAGGAGAAACTGAGATGATGACATTCAGAAGTTCACGAATCATTTACTACGGGCCCCATGCCTGTGAGCGGTGTGGGCGAATGATCTGCAAGATGGCCTTGGAGAACGGTGGAAACGCATTCGATTATCCCGATGGTCCGATTTATCCGAATACCGAGTGGCACCCTCACGTCTGCGATCCTGACACGCCCAAGACAGAGAACAGCGCGCGGGCCACACTGCGCACGGATCCACCCACTGGCAGCGTGAAGATCCCTGAAGTAGATACGAACACACCCATCGACAAGGCGGTCTTCGGTGATGCTCAGTGTCAAATCACACTGACATTGACCAAGCAGGGGCCTTCTCAAATGATGATTGAGACTTTCTTCGAGCCTGACAATCCATATCACATGTGGCCGGCAGATCACTATGAACGGATGCAGGGTGCCCTCAAAGGACTCTTGCAGCAGATGGAGGATGGAACAGTATGACCCGCCTCGGAAGATCGATCGAAGACAAGAACCTGTTGTTGAAGGAGCTTCACGAAATCGAAAAAGCAGAGAAGTCTGTTGATCAGATGTCGCCGGAGCAGCTCTTCAAGGCAATGCTCCCTATCTCTGGCACGCCCCGCAAATCCAAGCCAGGAGACAGGATAGAATTCCCGACCGGCCGGACCTACAAGGTCGGTCCCCGTGGCAACCTGATACGCTTGCAGGAGGAAGAATCGTGAAACCCACCATCGGCAGGATCGTGCATTTCAAAGGAGAGAGCGGTGTTTGTCTGGCTGCGGTAGTGACCGCCATCCACGACAATCAAGAAGAGATCGAGCTGGTCGAATTTTTTCCTTATCATCATGGCAGTATACACAGTCATCACAGCCAGTCAGGCGTTCGCTTTGGAGACGCGGTCGGGACCTGGCACTGGCCCGAGCGGGAACCTGCGGATGTCGTCGCCGTCGATTGCAGTGCTCAACCGACGGCGGTGGAAGATTCTTCTGCTGGATGTGCACACCGTCGGATCACGATCGAGTTGAACGAGTTGCCTGACGGCGGCGTGCACACGACCAGGATCGTGGAGCCAGGAACGCCGTTCAAGGATTGGGACGCCCACCACGTGAAGTGCCTGCTGCAGGAGTTGATCAACCTGACGCGGGACATGACGGAGCATCGACGTGACTGATTCCCAACGCGAGCATTGCATCGAGGAGGGGATGCGGGAGGTCGCCATCGTCTCCCGCATGTACGTTCGCGGCAAGTCTCACGTTGAACTCGACGACATCCGGCAAGACGGGATGGTGGGGATGTTGCAAGCTTTGGTGAAGTTTGATCCGCGGCGAGGGACCAAGTTCGCGTCCTTCGCCAACCGTCGCGTATCGGGATCCATCCTGGATGGTGCTCGAAGGACAGACGTGCTCGAACGCAATCATCGAAAGCGAGTCAGGGCTGGGATTGATCGATCCCCGTCGTTCATCCATCTCGACGATTCGGACCACACCGTTGATCTCCCGGTCGCCTCGTCGGCTCACCAGATCGAACTGCAAATAGATCTGCGCGCTGCCGTCGCTCGTTTGCCTCGGCTTCTGCGCAGGGTCGTCACGATGTATTATTTCGACGACATGCCCATGCACGAGATCGCCCGTGTTTTGGGGGTGTGCAACAGCTGGGTGAGTCAACTGCTCTTGGAAGCACGACTTCGGCTGAAGGAAATCCTGGAGGCAAGGCAAACAAGATGAAAGATCTCACTGAATTGAGAAAGGAGTCGTCATGGTGACCGAACTGAAGAAGCAGGAAGAGGAGCCCGAGGGCAAAGTCGACGTCGAGGAGGGATCTGCCGAGGAGAAGCTGGCCTTTCACCGCCAGCGGGCCGACAGGTATCTCGCGCTGGGCTCGACCCGCCTGGCGAAGCACCACACTGAGATGGCCAAGAAGTTCGAGGGTGAGATCGCGGCCAGGCAGGATCTGACGAAGGGCGGCCCTGGGTCTGGAAACTTCGGGCATGAGGGGCGGCCAGGCGAGCAGGGTGGGTCCGGAAGCGGGTCCGGCGGTGGAGGAGCGGGAGAATGGTCACATCTATTTCCGATTCGAGAGCATGAACTTCACCCTGATCACCACGATAAAGGGCATGAAGACAACCGCATGGTGAAGGTGGGAGGTGAGAAAGCTGGATATGCCCGTTTCAAGGAGGACAAGAATAAAGGAACGAAGGGCTGGGTTGCCCACGGTCCAAATGGCAACCCTATCACTGGTGTCAAATATCCGGACAGGGAAGGTGCCGTTCGGGAAGTTATCAATCGTCGTATTGAAAATAAAAATAAGTCCGAATCCTCCGACCTCCACGAGCACGACCAGATGTTTGCCGGCCACCAGCCCCTGCCCGAAGCCTCGGCCCAGTGCGGCGCGACCCACGGGGACTTTCCCGCTGCTGTTCCCCTGGCGCAGACGTTTCACGATCTCGCCCCGGCCGTCCAGGCTTCCGATCACTCCTCGATGTTTACCGGCATCAGACTCGCTCCCGAGACGAACGTCTTCAAGGGGCTGATCATGAAGGGCGGGCCAGGCTCGGGAAACTTCGGACATGAAGGCAGGCCAGGCGAACAGGGCGGATCGGGAGGAGGAGAAGGCAGTTCTGGTGATGGAGATAAAAAGGAAGGTGATACTGCACGCGGTCCAGCTTTGACTGAGGCGGGCTACAAGCAGCGCAGTGTTCCTGCTCGCCCGGATATGGCTTATTATGACAAGCCGGGGCAAATGGAATATCGTGGTAAGACCGTTAGTGGGATGCATCAAATTTCAGTTGATAAAGAGACAGGCAATTGGAATCATGACTTTAAGATAAAAACATCCAATCCAGACTCAACTGCCGTTGGCAGCAGTACTTCATATCTTCGAACGGTTTCGGTATCGAGTGGAAAAGGGGGTGACAAGAGTCTTCAATGGTATCTATCCACAAAGAAATCTGAATCCTCCGACCTCTACAAGGATGACTTCTACCTCCCTCCTGGTGTTGACGTAATTCCTGCTACTGCGGATTTAGCGTCACTGATCCCCGAAGGTAAAGCTGAGACGGATATGTCCGAAGCCGCCCTCTCCACGCAGGGCAACTCGGGCAAGACGGGTGAGGTCATCGTGACTACACAGGAGTTGACGGACAAGAACATCCTCGACACCGCTCCCGCGGAAGAAGTCTTCACTTCACCTGAAAAGCCCCGCCTGTTCAAGACCAAGAACGACGGCGTGATTCAGACCTACCGGATTCCGACGGGCTTCGTCGTCGAGTACAAGGACAAGCTCGGCGCCAGGTTGGAGCACCACGAGTTCTCCACCGATCGCTCGGCGCGGGACACAGCGATCTATCTGGTGGCAAAGAAATAACGAAATGAAACTCTTCGGACTTTGGATAACGACCGACGCGCTGCAGCGCAGGCTGATCCGCGCCGTCAGGCATGAAGTCGAGATACGGACCATCAAGACTTGCGCTGATCACGTCCGGCAGATCTATGAAGACAATCACCTTGCTGGCCACCACAACATCGACAAGCGGATGGCCTTGCAGGTCGCCGAGGCATCGCTGAAACAGCTGTACAAAGACACGCAGGATCAATTCACACCACCACGGGAACCTGTAATTCAAGAATGATCATGGAATCTGAAAAAGTACCCGTAGTCCAACAGCATGATTGGGCTTGGGCGATCACTGATGAGCAGAAGCGCCCGGATGGTATGTTGCGCATCCGGTGTCAGACGGATGGATCGATCTTGGTGATACCGGTCGAGGAGATAAAACGCATGGAGCGGATTTATAAATCGCTTTGGATGAGAAGGAACTGACCCGATGGCTGCCAGCATCAACACCAATCTGGTTCGTAGAACGGACATGTCGGAGATCGCCAAGAATCCAGGAGCATATCTGACCGCCCGCAGTCAGTCCTTGGCGGGTCAGGCCGCGCAAGCCCTCGGTGGTTTCTCGACGGGCTTCATGCCTCCGGGTGAGCCGTTGGCGCCTTACGAGCGGGACATGGCGAACACCCGCAAGTGGGATTATCCATCGTCGTACAACATCCAGTTCATGCCACGGGCCGGACTGACGGGCTTCGACGTTCTTCAGGCGATGGCTGCTTGGGATCCGGTCAGGTATTGCATCGAGGCGAAGAAGAACAAGATCAGAGGACGTGAATGGGCCATCGTGCCGATCGAGGCAGAACGCGACAAGATCGACAAGTATCAGGACAAGATGGAGGCGTTGACTAAATATTGGATGAAGCCGAACGGCAGGGATTCGTTCGCTATCTGGATCGCGGCGTTTCTTGAAGACTCGTATCTATACGACGCGGCGACGATCGCCCGCTGGCCGACCCGGGATGGCAAAGGTGTTGCCGCGCACGAGGTCTTGTCGGGGAGGACGATCAAACCGCTGATCGACGTCACTGGTCGCCCGCCCGCTCCACCCTACCCGGCGTTTCAGCAGATCATAAAAGGTGTTGTCTATGAGGGCTTCACCCAGGATCAGATTTTGTACTGCGTTCGGAATCCGTCGAACGACAGTCCATACGGCATGTCTGAAGTCGAGTGGCTGCTGCTGAACATAAACATAGCTCTTCGTCGGGACATCTATGATTTGAACTACTTCACACAGGGAAATGTACCGGCTGGTTTCGCCACGTTGCCGAAGGAATGGTCGATGACGCAGATCATGGAATTCACGGACAAGTTCAATGCTTCGATCGTGGGTGATCCGAATCTTCGCAACCGCCTTCACTTCATGCCCGACGGGTTCAAGCTGGAGCGAATGATCGAGCGTGACATGTCGATCAAGGTCACGAAGATATCCGAGTTCATCGTCCGTAGGTGTTGTGCCATCTTTCACACCAGCCCCACTCCGTACGTGTCACAGATGAACCGGTCCACGGCGGAGACAGCCGACACGGCGGAAGACGAAGCCACAGAACCACTCTGGAACTTCATCGAGGATATCATAACGAACGAAATTCAGACCGTTCAGGGCATGCCACAGCTTAGGTTTATATTCACTGAAGAGCGGACGACGGACGAGAAGGCACAGGCCGAGAAGGATGTCATGCTCGTCAAGAGCGGCATCATTTCCATCGATGAGGCCCGGATGAACGCCGGCAAGAAGCCCATCGGGATCCCGAATGGTATCATGTCGCCGACTGGCTTCATACCGATCGAGGGCGAGGCGAAGGATTATCAACAGCAGTACAAGAGTTATTTCGAGAAGCACCCGAATCAGGATACTCAGACCGAGACCACCGCAGCAGCCACCGCATCAATGCAAAATCCAACCTTGCCCGAAACGCCGCTTAGTACTAAACCGGTCGTGCCACCCGCAATAGGTGTCAAGGCCGCGCCGCAATTAAAACCTGTCGTTAAGCCAGTGGCCGGCGGTAAGGCAGGCCCCCCGGCCACGAAGCCCGAGTCCAAGGCTTTGGCTGCAAAGACAAAAGTCGAAAAAGGTGACGGCACTGAAGGTGGTTGGGTCGGAGTAGATTTGGATGGTACGCTGGCCGAGCACACCGAAGACAAGTCGATCATCGGCCCGCCCGTCCCGAAGATGGTCGTGCGCGTGAAGGATTGGTTGGACCGGGGCGAAGACGTCCGCATCCTGACCGCCCGCGTGTCGAGCCCGGACCCGGCTCAGAACTGGCAGACGAAAAAGATGATCCGCGACTGGTGTCGGGAGCACATCGGGCAGGAGCTTCCCATCACGAACGAAAAAGATGCCGGAATGATCGAGTTGTGGGATGACCGGGCTGTAGGAGTCGAGCGTGACACGGGTGAGGTGAAGCTGGAGAAGATAGATAATTTGTTCAACGCCTACTCCACGCACATATTGATAGCCGACACGAATGAGAAGAAGAACGAGCTGTTGACGTGGAAGAAATTTGCCCGCAATCGGATCAAGCAAGGCAAGCTGCTGAGGAAATTTGAGACGTGTTCACTTCCGGTTGAAGTGGTAGATGATATCCAGGCGGCTTTGGAGAAGATTGAGAAGGGTGTTGAGTTGTGTGGTATTCAGAAGTCCAATCCCGAGGGTATCAATCAGTACACGGGGGGTGAGGGAGAGGTAAAAGATCCATATTCGTATGAGGGATACAAGCAGCGGTTTCCTCATATTGACGCCAAGTTTTCTGAGGCAAAGGATGCTCGGGAATTGGGGCGAATGAAACGTGAGATGGTAAAAGATCTCGATGCTGGTGAGATGACTGGAAATGATGGTGCAATTGAGTCGAGTTATAAATTTCATAGTCAGCGTCTTGCCAGTTCAAGTTCATCTTTTACTTCGAGTTCAGCTGATGCTCGAGCAGATCGAATGTTACGTACAAGAGACAGCTCAGGTAAGGCAACTCCCAGGAAATCGGTTGATGTGGATTTAGAAAAAGCCACCAAGCCCCGCCGCAACCCTAAGCTCGAAGCCGTCCGCAAGAGATCCGAAGCCAGGATGAAGGAGATCTTCGCCCGCATGTTCGCAGAGCAGGGCCAGGCGGTGGTCGATGCCATCAAGTCGAAGGTGCCCCGTGCTTGAGCTGAACAAGTACTCTGAAGACCAGCCGAGAGACGAGCAAGGCCAATTCGCTAGTACTGGAGTTGAACCGGAAGATCACGCGAAAAAGATCATTTCAGTTTATCGTGCTTCTGGGCAAGGTCGGTACGTTACGATTGATTTCTTGGTGAAAGAAACTGGACTGTCGAAGAAGGAAGTAGAATCTGGGATCCAATTGTTGATGGGTCCCAAAGGGCAAGCTAATGGATGGTCAGTTTATACTGAGCTGCCCTTTGGTAGTGAAGGTCGTGTCCTAACACCATCTGGCGCTCGTATTGGTCGAGTGAAATTATTAAAGACAGTAAATTCAGAGATCGAAAAACTCGACTCCTCCGGTGAGCTGACCCAGGACGAGATCCACGCCATCATAAACGGCATCGACCTGGACAAGGTCTCCCAGAAGTACGCCCCGCAGATCGCCGATCTCTGGCGGGACGTCATCGCCGCGGGCGGGTCAGAGGCGTACGGGCAAGTCTTGCCGGAGGACAACTTCGACATAAGAGATCTGAACACCGAGAACTTCATCCGCTCCCGGCGTCTGGGTGAGAAGATCGTGCGCAGCCTGGATGACTTCTCGAAGGAGTTGGTCAACGGGATCGACAACACCACCAGGACGAGACTGACCGGGGTCTTCAACAAAGCCCTCGCTGAGAAGACCGGTTTGCAGGGGATCGCCGAGAACCTGCAAGAGACGTTTTCAGACATGACTGATTGGCGTGCGAAGATGATTGCACGCAGCGAAACGACCTTCGCATTGAATTGGGGACAGGTAGAAGGTTACGCGCAGGGCGGAGTAAAAGCTGTAATGGTGGTCGATGGAGAAGAGCATGATGAAGAGTGCGCAGCCGTCGACGGATTGATCATCAGCATCGAGCTGGCGCGGGAGTATCCGTCAGCCCATCCGAATTGCACCCGCAGCTTCCTCGCCATGCCCGGTGAGGTGGACCCTGAAGATTTGGATGATGATGAGTTCCTCGATGCAGTGGAGAAGATCGAGCAGGCTATCCTGACCAAGCTGGAGAAGGGAGATTCTGAAGGTCATCCGTTTCGTGGGAACCAATATACAGTTGGTGGGGTTGAAGTAAAGTTTAAACCGGCTAAAATCGACGGGACTTTTTTGGATAAGCCTGAGGAGATATTTGCCCAAGCTGAAAAAGAAGGAACGATTGCCGGATTCATGTATCCTGATGGAAAGATCAAGGTTACGGATGGGGCTTTGCATCAGGAAGCCATACGTGATAAAATTCCCTTTACTGATGAAGCATTGAAACAATATGCACATGAGCGGGGTGTAATTCGACTGCGCGTTGGTCCGCTGGGTATGACTATTCATGATCCTGGTAAGTTGACTGATGATCAGCGATCCACGTTCCGACGACTGTATTACAAGAATCCCGACAAGTACTTGGACATAATGGAAGATAGTTATGTGAATACGCACGGTTGGGATTCAGTTAAGATCGAGAAGGGTGACGTGGAGGGTCACGAATTCCACGGGAATCAGTGGACGGAGGGTGGTGGTGGTGAACGGGCGGTCTACAACAAGGAGAGCAAGACCTGGAAGCACGAGAGTGGTAAGAAGCTCCCCAAGCACCTCAGAGACATAAGAATTCCTCCAGCGTGGAAGGATGTCAGATACACCAATGATCCCAAGAGCAGTCTTTATGTGGTCGGAGTCGACGCGAAGGGCAGACAGCAGGCCGTCTACAGCGAGAAGTGGACCGAGCAGCAGGCCGCGGCGAAGTTCGCAAGAATCAACGAGCTCGACAAGGAAGAAGGTCAGATCAGCAAGGAGGTCGAGCGGGACATACGATTTGGTCGGAACAAGGAAGAAGCCTCCGCTCTGCGGTTGATCATAAAGACAGGTGTTCGTCCAGGCGGAGAGGGCGACACCGGAGCGGAAAAGAAGGCCTACGGTGCAACAACTCTTGAAGGCAAACATGTAGTTGGTGATTCACCGGACAACGTCAGACTCAAGTTTGTCGGCAAGAAGGGCGTCAGTCTGGATATTCCGGTCGCCGACAGAGTGGTGGCGAAGGATCTGCTTGCCAGGCGAAATGCTTCGGGTCCTGGAGGAAGGATCTTCGACACGGATTCCAAGAAGGTTCTGGACTACACGCATTCTCAGGATCACGGGGGCTTCAAGACGAAAGATTTCCGCACACTTTTGGGAACGCGAACCGCGCAGAACGAGGTGGCGCGGATGCCGGCTCCATCCGACGAGCGGTCCTACAGGGTGTCGGTCAAGGCGGTGGCTAAGACGGTGTCTGCCAAGTTGGGGAACACGCCGGTCGTCGCGCTTCAGTCGTACATTCACCCGTCAGTGTTTTCCAAGTGGCGTGCGGTCGCGCACGTGAGCAAGGTCGAGAAGGTGCTGGAAGAAGGGATCGATCAAATGATTCCTGAAGTTCACTTCGGGGGTGTTTCCGGTGAGCTGGTGGATTGGCGCTCTGAGTTGGCTGATCTCGGTGAGTTTGATGACGACAAGCTGTTGGACGTCACCTCGCCCGACGTGGTGGGGATGCTCGGGTTTGACCCGAGGGAGCTGTTTGAAGACGGTGAATAGCTTAAATAGGTCGGACAGCATCGTTGAAAAGCTGGATTGTCTCGCGGAGGCTCGTCTAGGCGTGACTTTCAGATCGGAAGCAAGGTGTTTATACGTACCGGCTTTCTTCGACCGCACCAGGAGCTGATTTCAGCCATGGCAAGCTTGATCATAAATCCACGCACTGATAAGCCCTTCGAAGAGCAGGATCTGAGCATATTCGACGTGGTCTACGCCGAAGAGGTCAGTTTGAAGGGCAAGAACAGGTTCAGGATCATTTTCAAGTGCAAGTGTGGGAGTCGCAACAACCGACACGTGCGCGAAGCACAGCTTTCGGAAGACGGGCGGTCGGCAAAGTTCAAATGTCACGCCTGCGGAAAAGTCCTCAACGTGGTGAAGGCCGCCGCGCACAGAGTTATTCGCCCGCAGATGATCGAAGCCATATAAGGAGATTCGTATGCCGTACACCAAAATCAGCGATCTGCCCGATCCAGTCAAGAAATTGGAGCCCAAAAAACAGCGACAGTGGCTGGCCGTGTGGAATAGCGTTTACCAACGTTGTCTCGGCGGTCCCGATGCCACGGAAGAAAAGATGAAGTCGTGCGAGGGGAAGAGTTTTGCGCAGGCGTGGGGAGTCGTCGGTCACAAGCTGAAGATGACGGATGCAGAGATCACGAAAGCCATCGAGGAGTCACGAATTCAGAAGGACGCACAAATAACCAAACCGGAGGGTCAGGAAATGCAAGTAGAAAAAGCAGCCACGGAGGGATCGGTGTTCTTGACCCTTCCCATCTCAAAGGTTGACCAGGAACGTCGAATGGTTTATGGAACCATGACTACGGAGGACCTCGACAAGCAGGGTGACATCGTCGACTACGACGCCGCCAAGAAGGCCGTCGAGATCTGGCCGAAGAACATCCGCGAGATGCATGACACGACCAAGGCCGTCGGATCTGCTGTTGAGATCATGCCGAATGACGCCCAACGCAAGATCGACATCGGCGTCTACATCTCGAAGGGGGCGCAGTCGACGTGGGAGAAATTGCTGGATGGGACGCTGAAGGGCTTTTCGATTGGTGTGCCCCACGGCAGGTATCGTCGTGAACCTTGCGAAGTTCAGAAGGGCGCCGAGCTTGTCAAGGCAAACCGTCTCTTCTGCGACACGTTCTCGGAGGCCTCACTGGTTGACAACCCAGCCAATGCCAAGGCAACGGTGTATCTGGTGAAGTCGGCCGATGGTGGCTTGGTGACCACGGAGGCTGTAGGGATCCTGGAGGCTCCTGAGATGACCCCTGCTTTCAAGAAAGCCGTCGAGGTCGGGCTGGCTCCGGCACCTCCGCTAGTCGAGAAGATCGAACCTGTGGCCGAGGTCGAGAAAGCTCTCCCGGCATTCATCCAGGACAAGATCGACGCGAAGAAAAAGAAGGAAGAGGCGGAAGCCACGGGCAAGAAGCCTGGCGAAGAGGGCAGCAAGGAAGAGGAGGCGAAGGAGAAACCGGAAGAGGAGGCGAAGGAAGACAAGAAGGAGAAGTCTGAATCCTCCGACGTCCGGAAGTTCACCGAGAAGGAATTCTCCGCCATCAACAAGCAGGGAGAGGATGTGCCCTGGCCCACCGAATCATCTCCGGCTTTGTCCGAAGGTGGTGAGATCCGATTCATCCCGAAGTCCTTTGGTGAGGTTTGGGAAGAGACCGAAGAGGTCATCCTGTTTCCCATGTGGACTTCCACGCTCGCCCGCATCCTCCTGAACGCCCTCCAGTCGGAATCACTCACGGCCACCGAGAAGAAAGATCTCATGCAGAAGTCATGGGATGAGTTCTTGGTCGAAATCTCCGAGGAGCTGACCGAGGAAGGTGGAACGGTTCACGGTGCTGAAGAGAAGGTCGAGAAAGCAGAAGGAATTACCACCAACATAAACCTGACCGGGTATGATCAAGAGAAAGGCTCCAAGAAACTGACCCCGGACTTCTCGAACCTCACCGCAGAACAGAAGAAAAAGATGGAGGAAGAGACGGCCAAGAAGGTTGAAGGGACAGACCTGGAGAAGATAGGCCGCCGGAACAATGCTGCTGATCAGGCAAAGATCCAGGCCATGCACGACCACGCCTGTGATCTCGGGGCGGATTGTAAGGTACCTGAGAATCCCAAGCCCGTTCCTGCCGAAGAGAAGTTCGAGGCCGCCGTGATCGAGAAGATCACCGCCGCGGTCGTCGAGCGAATCGGCCAGATGGACATCACGAAAGCGGTCAGCGTGGACGTGAACAAGTTGCTGGCCTCGAGTTCTTACTTTCAGGATGCTGTGAAGACGGCCGTCGATGGTTCGGTCGAGAAGGTCACGAAAGAAGTCGAAGGCATCCAGGAAGATTTTGCAAGTTTGGAAGCAATCGTCACGGACGAGATCAAGTCTGTGTCGACCGATCTGAAAGCTGAAGTCACAAACGGAGTTACCAAAGTTGCAGAGATTACGTCAAAGCAAGAAGGTGACATCGCAAAGGTGACCGAAGCCGTGACTGGCGTCACGAAGAGGCTCGACGAACAAGCCCAACGCCTGGCTGTAGTGGAGAAAGCACCTGCATTGCCCATCGTGAAAGCGGTGGATCCAAGACAAGCGACGGTTCAAGGTGATGCAAGGGAACAGCCCGGAATCGATTCCGAGATCATCACGCTAACGAAGTTGGTGGATTCAACACAGGATCCGCTGACCAAGCAAGCGCTCGGACGTGAGCTGGCCCTCCGCATGATCAGGAAACGTCAATAGTAACCTCACACCGACTCTAACATAGGGTTGGAGGATTTGTATTTATGAACGAGAATTTAGTACCCTCATCCATCGGCACGATGGAGCAGTATCAGGCTGTGCTGAACCTCACGAAAGAGGCTTTCGGCAAGCCCATTTCGCTGTTGCCCCCGGAGATCATGAAGACCGGGTTGACGACCAGCTCGGGATTGACTGGGTACGATCTCAGTGGACCCTCGAAACATTTATACCCAGTAAACTAGAAAAGGGGATCAAATGCTGGGTCTAAACTCCGCTATTACGACGAAACTCTTTATTTATATCCTGTTCTGTCTAGGAATAGGTTATATTTGTAAAGACAACGCCGTGGAAAGATTGGTGGCAGCCGCCATCAAGAATCCCGAACGACTATACGCGGAGGAGAAAGTCAATGCGCAAGGGAAACAACAAACGTGGCGACAATATCAGCAAAGCTCTAAAGAAGTTGTACAACGGAACGCTACCCCCTCATCATTTAGCTGCTTTGAGGAAAGCACACAAGAATCCAATAACGAGGGAGCGCCACCGACAAGCCACGATCAGGCAACTTGCAAACAGTTCTCACAAGTCACAGTACTCTCCGATAGAGATTGCTCTTCAGAAAGTAATGAGACAAGCTGGGATCAGTTTTGTGTGTCAACAAAAGCTACTGGACAGATATGTAGTCGATTTCCTTGTTACTGGCAAAAAGTTGGTGATAGAAGCAGATGGTTGGACTCATCGATTGGCTGTCTCGAAACGAAAGGATCAAAATCGAGACAGAAATATGATGAAGGCTGGGTTCACAGTTCTTCGTCTTCGCGGTGCATCGATAATGGGAACTCCATTATTATGTGTAAAGAAGATTCAAGAACTTATGGACAAACTTCCCGGAGAAGTTCCGTCTGTTCAAACCGTAATCTGCAAAAGCCAGCGAGGTTCGAACAACCCTATGTGGGGTCACGCGCCTTGGAACAAGGGGATGTCTATAAAGACCAACAAAAAGTGGAAGCAGGCTTACGAGAAAAGTCGAGTTACATGCAAGATGATTGGACTCAGCGAAATCATGAAAGCTCGCTGGGTCAAATATCGAGCCAGATTCGACTGGAAGCAAATGATGAAGGATTACAAGCGTTTCCACTCTGTCAATATAGTAGCCAAGATGCACAGCGTTGGACGCCGACAGCTTCGAGAATATCTCAGAAGCAAAGGTGTTATCTTAGACGGACAAATTCGCGGTGCTGGACTTATTGCTTATTGGGCTCGAATGAAAGAAGTTCACAATCGGCCAGAAGTACGAGAACAGCGCTGCCGGGTTCACAATCGACCAGAAGTGAAAGAACGCCATCGTCAGGCTTCATTGAAACTATGGGCCGATCGTCGTCAAAGAAAACTTTCTTAAGACATAGTCTGAACTTGCAGGTGACTGCAAGAGGTGAGCAGAAATGTCTCATCCCTGACTCGCCGGAGTCAGAGCAACAAATTTGGTTATCCCCGCTCCGCAATCGTTTCGCCCGCAAGATGGGTGCGATCGGTTCGGCGGCGACTCACTGGAAGACGATCACGGGCATCAATACCGCCAACCTGAAGGCGTCCGTAGCCTTCGGAACCAGGAACACCGCGATCACCTACACCACGGGTGACAAGTCGGCTACCTACAAGTCGATCGGCATGGACGACGTCGTTCAGTTTGAAGCCTTTTGGCAGGGTCGCGGTTTTGAGGATCTCAGAGCCGTGTCCGCTCTCGCCACGCTTCAGGCGACGATGATCGGAGAGGAAGCACTCCTGCTCGGCGGCAACGCCAGTTCGACGGAAGGCATCGCGATGGACGGCACGACCACTTGTGCGCCGACCCTCGCCGTCTCCGCGACCGGTGGAGTTACAGCCGTCACCAACACCGTGAAGATCGTCCCGCTGAACCTGTTTGGCTATCTTGGCCGGACGGTGAGCAGCGCGGGCATCACCACGGCCATCCCGATCGCCAACGGGAAGGGTATTGCCGGCGTCACTGCCGACAGCACGAACGTCACCAACAAGCGGATCGTGGCGACCTGGACTGGCGTCAACGGTGCCGTGGCCTACGCGGTCTATGTCGGCATCGCGGCAGGTCCGTGGTATCTCCAGGACGTCGTCACCACCAATTCCTGGGACAGCGGCGCCTCTGCTGCTCTCACCGCAACGGGTCAGTCCTACGCCGCGTTGACCACTCCGGGAACAGATCTTTCGCAGGACGCGAACGACTTCTCCGGGATCATCACCCAGGCGTTCATGTCCGGTTCCGGTTCTTATCTGAAGAGCTTGGATGGAATTGCTCTCACGGCTGACAATGCGTGCGGGATCACCCAGCTCGACGCGATGTTGAAGTGGTTCTGGGACAACAAGAGGATCGGCCCGACCGTCATTCTCTTGAACGCTCAGGAAGCGCTCAACATCACCTCCAAGGTCGTCGGATCCACGGGGACCGGCGCCGGCTTCCGCATCGCGATGAACATGGGTGCGGATCAGAAGACGCTCACTGGCGGGTTTTATGTCACGGGGTGCAAGACAGGTGCCCCCTCCTTGAGAAATCAGGGATGCAAACACTCAGTAAATTCAGTTAATGCTGCGATGCAAAGACTGAGCCAAGCCCCATCAATGGGGAAGGTGCAACGACTTGAAACTGAGCATCCTGCATTGCCATTGGCAGCATAGGATGAAGGTAAAGTCTGAACTAACCCTAATTGAAGGGCAGAATGTGGCAGAAATGACCACATCCATAGGTTAAGAAAAAGAATGTCAAGGAAACCGGGATTTCACCATTCAAGAGCGACCAAGAAGAAGATGAGACTTGCGGCGTTAGGAAGAGTATTTACTCCGGAACATCGTAAGCATCTTTGTGAAGCTAAGGTCGGCTATGTTCATACTGATGAATGGCGGGCAGCAGTAAGCCGAGCATTGCGTGGTAAGAAACAATCAAAACGCCATATCGAAGCTCGACGAAAAGCATTGACCGGAATAGTGTACGGTGAAGATGCAAGACGAAAAAACTCTGAATGGCACAAGCAATGGTGGGCAAATCTCACTAAAGAACAAGCAGAAGCTGCCCATAAACAGAGAATGCTTAAATGGCACTCTGAATCATCATTGGAACGTAAAGTCCAAAGTGAATTGAAGAGTCGTCATATAAAGTTTTGCAAACACCAGTTCATTGCTGGTTATTTCCCGGATATTTATATTCCATCGATAAAGCTGGTTATTGAAGTCGATGGGGAGTATTGGCATTCCACGGCTACAGCGATAGCCAGAGACAGGCTAAAGGACAAGACGTATCGAGCAGCCGGTTACAAGGTTGTGCGGATGAAAGAGTGTGATGTAAAGAAGAACGTATCAGCCTTGGTTCAAAAAGTCTTAGACCTATGAGTAACAAAATCGACCTGAACAAGTTCACGTCCTCGCTGACGCCAGGCAGCCCGGACATCATCCCCTTCATGATCCACCCGTATCTCCCGCCCGGGATGATTATCGCCCTGTGCGAGCGGTTGCCGTATCCGAAGGCCGACGTCGATTCTGTGTTCGTCGTGCGGACCCTTCAGGAATACGCTGACTACGAGTGGGCGCTGGTGCAGAGACAGTATGAGCATGGGGTAAAAGAAATTGCCCCCTCCTTGAGAAATCAGGGATGCAAACACTCCGTAAATTCAGTCAACGCTGAGACGCGAAGACTGAGCCAAGCCCCTGCAAGGGGAAGGTGCAACGACTTGAAACGGAGCACCCCACTGCTGAAAGCAGCGTAAGGGTGAAGGTAAAGTCTGGTCTACCCCGAAATCAAGGGCAGAGCGCGGCAGAAATGACCGCGCCCATAGATCTTATGGATCTATTGGCAACAAATCACGATATGCTCATGAGGTACTAGAGTGCTACTTTACCGGTGGCATTGGGGTCATCTACAATATCCTCAATGGATAGAGTAGCCTGACCGTCTTTAGTTTATAATCATGGAAGCGGATAGCTCAATGGTCGCTCCGTTGGGCAACAAGGTCGGAAAACCTCACTGACTTTCCGCTTCCTGTTTTGAGGACAGAGCTGGAGGGGGCTCAATGAGGTGTCTCGCAGAAAGCTGTCCTTGTCTCATCTCGGAAAGAGTCCTTCTTTGGAGACTCGCAGGAAGTTGTCCTTGGTTCAAAAGGGAAGAGTGATCTCTGAGGAAGCACGGCGGAAGATGCGTCGGGCTTGGGAGAAGCGGAGACTCATCCCCGTATCTCTGGAGACGCGCAGGAAACTTTCTCTGATATCAAAGGGACGACCACAATCTTTAGCGACTAGACTGAAAAAGTCATTGTCTTTGAAGGGTAGAACGTTTTCGGCTGAACGATGCCATAATATTTCTCTGGCTAGGAAGGGTCAGGTCCGATCTTTGGAATCCCGGCAGCAGCAATCTCTTGCACGGAAGGGAAAACCCTGGTCAGCAGCCAGGAGACTGACTTTTATTCGTAACGGTCTGGTATTTTCTTTAGAGCACCGCAATAAATTGTCTTTGGCTAGATTGGGTTGCAAGCATTCAGAAGAGTCCCGAAGGAAGATGTCTGAGGCGAAGAAAGGTAAACCCTGGTCTGTAGCTAGGCGATCGAGTTCACAGGAGCAAGCATGCACTACAAATTAAAAGCCCAGTTTGAAACCGGTACAACTTGCACGGGACATTCCGTACAAGATGGATGCGTGTATGTGGAATCAGAGCGGGATGTTCTCAGGCTGACAAAACCACCGCACAACTTCGTGCTTCTCGGGAGAGTCGTGCCCGCGGAAGATCCCGTTGCTGAAGTGAGTCAAGGAGAAGAGTCTATCAACGCGGGTGATACAGCAGCCGCTGCGATTGATCCCACGATAGCCAGCTTCGTGGCGAACAAAGTCAACAGCAAAGCCAAAAGGACAAAGAAGTAAATGGCAGTTTCCGTTAGTCCATCAATTTCGCCCTCGGTCTCTCCGTCTGTATCTCCTTCTGTCAGTCCGAGTATATCTCCGTCTGCCTCGATCAGTCCGTCGGCCAGCGTGAGTCCGTCCGTGTCACCTAGTGTGTCTCCGTCAAACTCACCGAGTATTTCTCAGTCTCTCAGCCCTTCGGCGAGTATCTCGCCTTCAGTAAGTCCGTCTGTAAGCCCCTCGGTCAGTCCGTCGGTTTCACCCAGTGTTAGCCCTTCCGTTAGTCCAAGCATGAGTCCGTCCGTTTCACCTTCATATAGTCCCAGCCCTTCGGTCAGTCCGAGTATTAGTCCTTCACGATCACCATCTGCTTCGGTCTCACCAAGTATTTCGCTATCCGTTTCTCCATCTTCGTCGGTTTCACCATCGGCCAGTATAAGTCCATCTCAGTCACCTTCGGTGAGTCCATCGGCTTCCTTGAGTCCGTCTGTCAGCCCGAGTACTTCACCTTCAATAAGCCCATCCATCAGTCCTTCGGTCAGCCCGTCGGTATCACCCTCGGTCAGTCCGTCGGTCAGCCCGAGCGCGTCGATCAGTCCCAGCATCAGTCCTTCAGTCAGTCTATCTGTTTCTCCATCGGCTTCCATCAGCCCTTCAGTCAGCCCGTCCGTGTCGCCGAGCGTGAGCCCTTCGGTTTCGCCATCGATCAGTCCAAGTGCATCGGCGTCACCCAGCGTTTCACCTTCGGTTTCGCCAAGCGCGTCACCCTCGGCTTCGGTCAGTCCAAGCGTCAGCCCCTCGGTCAGTCCAAGCGTCAGCCCCTCGGTCAGTTTAAGCATTTCACCTTCTGCAAGTATCAGCCCGAGCGTCAGTCCAAGTACCAGTCCATCTGTCTCTCTTTCTGTGAGTCCATCTGTATCTCCCAGCGCATCGGTCAGTCCCAGTGTCAGTCGATCCATCTCACCTTCGATCAGTCCGTCATCTTCCATCAGTCCATCAGTCAGTCCATCAGGTTCTCCGAGTGGTGGTTTTAGTGCATCTCCGTCGATCAGTCCATCAGCCAGTGTCAGTCCGTCGGTGAGTCCGTCTGTAAGTCCGTCCGTTTCTCCGTCAGTGAGCCCATCTGTATCTCCCAGCGCTTCAGTCAGTCCCTCGGAGAGTCCGTCACAAAGTCCAAGCGTGAGTCCGAGCGGATCGATCAGTCCCAGCGTGAGTCCTTCGAGGAGCCCCAGCGTATCTCCGTCGATCAGTCCTAGCATCAGTCCATCGGCTTCCATCAGTCCGTCGGTGTCTCCCAGTGAAAGTCCCAGTGCAAGCTTATCTGTTTCACCGTCGGTGAGTCCGTCTGTGTCGCCCTCGGTGAGTCCATCTGCATCACCTTCGATCAGTCCGAGTGTGAGTCCCAGCGTCAGTCCATCGATCAGCCCGAGCTTTTCGATCAGTCCATCGGTGTCGCCTTCTGTTTCACCTTCTGTATCACCTAGTATCAGTTTCAGCATCAGCCCAAGCGCTTCGGTCAGTCCCAGTGTCAGTCCGTCGGTGAGTCTAAGCATCAGTCCCAGTGCTTCGATCAGTCCCAGCGTGTCACCTTCAATCAGTCCGAGTCTGTCCGTCAGTCCGAGTGTCAGTCCAAGCGTATCTCCCAGTGTAAGCCGTTCGGCCAGTCCATCGGTCAGTCCATCGGTCAGTCCGAGCGTCAGTCCCAGTGTATCTCCGTCAGCTAGTCACTCGATCAGCCCGAGCTCTTCGATCAGTCCATCTCCTTCCGTTGGAGCTTCGGGATCATTGTCACCCAGCGCATCGGTGAGTCCGTCGGTTTCTCCGAGTGGCTCACCTTCAGTCAGCCCTTCGATCAGTCCGTCGATCCCACCAATTGAGTTCATGTATGTGACGTTCGCAGCATCTCATCCAAGCATCACGTTCACGGAGCGATATCAATGAAAGTGTCAGCAATAATACCGGCGCGGAATGAAATCTTTCTGGCAAAGACGATCGATGATTTGTTTGCCAAGGCCAAGGGTGAGTTGGAAGTCGTAGCTGTCCTGGATGGGTACTGGCCGGATCCGCCGTTGAAAGAAAGGCCAGGTCTTGTCATTCTCCATAAAGGTGAAGCTCAAGGGATGCGCGAAGCCGAGAATTCAGCGACGGCGATCGCCACGGGGGACTTTCTGTTGAAGTGTGACGCTCACTGTATGTTCGGCGAGGGATACGACGAGATCCTGAAAGCCGAGTGTGACTATGGTCAAGTTGTCGTACCACGCCGAGTCAGTTTGGAGCCGGAGAAATGGGAGATTGCAAACACGGGCAAGTCTCCCGTGGATGCACATTTTCTTTGTTGGCCGTGGGGCGGGCCGGATTCGCGCGGAGGATTCCATCAAGGACTTCACGGACAGGTGTGGAAGGAGCGGGCGTACAACAATCGAGACATCTTGTTTGATGACGAGATGTCCAGCCAGGGCAGTTGCTGGTTCATGCGGAAGAAGCATTTCATGGATCACCTCTTCCCGCTCGACACTATGTTGTACGGAAACTTCATTCAGGAGTTCCAAGAGATTGGCCTGAAGACATGGCTGGGCGGTGGGGCCTGCAAGATCCAGAAAAAGACTTGGTACGCGCATCTCCACAAGGGCAAGACGTACGGGCGCATGTGGCCTGCGAACAGGCGTGATTTCTCTGACGGTCTCATAAAATCGATGTACTACTGGATGAACAACCGCTGGGCGGAGCGGAAGTACGACATTACCTGGCTGGTTGAGAAGTTCTGGCCGGTTCCGACTTGGCCAGAGAATTGGCAGGAGCAACTGCCAGAGCTGTTGAAACAGGAGCCAAAATAACAACAAGGAGAGACGCGATGAACTTTATTGAAGCCTTAAAGATAGTGAAGAATGGCGGGCGCGTTGCTCGCCTGATCTGGGGGATTGAGGATTGGGTAGAGATGCATGAGAGTGTTCTCTGCCTCCGCAAGAGTGACAAACGGTATTACGCCTGGACAATAACGGCGAGTGATGTCGAGGCTGAGGACTGGGACGAAGTTCGCACAGGTACAGGAGACGAAGGATGAACGCGCTTGAACAGTTATTGAGCGAAAGGGGCCGGAGTGATCCGGCCCTGCCGTCTCCGATCATCATCCCCGGCATGAAGCGGAAGCATCTCGGGCACCTCTTCAGAGATTTTGGTTTCAAGCTCGGGGTCGAGGTCGGGGTCGAAGGTGGGTTGTACTCCGACGCGCTTTTGTCATGTAATCCCGGACTTTGCCTTTACGGAGTTGATGTTTGGACCGCCTACGAAGACTACCGTCAGCACGTCACGAAAGAAATCTACGATGGCTTCTATGAGAACGTGCTGAAGATTCAGGTGAAGCACGGATTGAATCGGTTTCGCTTGCTGAAGATGTGGAGCATGGATGCTATTCGCGAGTTTCTGCCAAATAGTCTTGACTTCGTTTACATCGATGGCAACCACAATTTTGACTTCGTCATGCAGGACATCATTGAGTGGTCGAAGCGGGTCAAGCCGGGTGGGATCGTTGCCGGACATGACTTCACCCGCAGGAATCTCCACGGTGAAGGGTGTGCTGTAGTTCCTGCCGTTCAGACCTACGTCGCTTGCCACGGGATCAAGCGGTGGTATCTGACGGAGTCTACTCGCTATGAACAGCTGCCATCTTTCTTCTGGGTGAAGCCTTGAACATCATTCGGTATTTGTCATTCGAGGTTGGGCGTGATTGCAACTTGGCCGAGATTCATAAAGACAAGTGCCCGATCGCCCACCCCGAGCGGTATCTCTTCTCGAAGTCGAAGGTAGAGATCACGGATGACCTGGTTGTGGATTTCTGGAAGTGGTGCCGATACGAAAAGAACTTCCGCGGCATAATTCTTTGGCACGGATATCTCGAACCGACGATGCACATCGCGCGGATTCGCAAGCTGATGAAGATGATCAAGTATTACGATCCGTTTCAGCCGTTCCAGATCACCACGAACACGATGAACATGCTTCTCACAGATTTCGACATCGTGAAGCGGTCAGACTACGGGCCTGGCGGTGGGCTGGAGAAGTTGGACAATCGGATTGCCAATGCTCGTGGGGAAGGGCTTCCTTATGCAGAGATGTCTCCGAAAGGAAGATGCGGACGTGGGTTGGGTTGGGAGATCCCGATCGACATTTGGGGGAATTGGAATTTATGTTGTGTAGATTGGCGAAACGAAGAAGCCGTGGGCAGTATCGTCAATTTGGATTGGGAAGAGGTGTATCAGGCTTGGAAAATAAAGTCGCGTATGATTCAATGGAACAACCAAGCCGAGTATGAAGCGCTGCCGCGGATGTGCCGGTCCTGCATGGCCACGAACGACATCAGCAGGATGGGTGGGATTTAGTGGACACTCTCCAGTACATCAAGGACAAGTTCAAGCTCGGTGCAACTTGCGGCCATGCTGTTGACTTGGTAGATTTCACTCGTGCGGACTTGGCTGTTCTGTTTCACGAGTTGAACTTCAAGACCGGTGCTGAGATTGGTGTGAAGGAGGGTGGTTATTCTGCGGTGCTCTGCCAGGCAAATCCAGGGCTGAAACTCTTCAGCATCGATCCGTGGGAAGAGCTCGATGGCCGGCGTGGCTGCCCGGATCATTTTGATGCCGAGTACGCCGAGAAGATGCATCGAGCTGCCTGCACGATCCTGAATCCATTTAAAAACTGCACTATGATTCACAAGTACAGCGCTGACGCAGTCAGAGGATTCATTGATGACTCACTGGACTTTGTCTACATCGATGCCGACCATGAGTTGCTGTCGGTGATTCAGGACATCTCGTTGTGGTCTGCCAAAGTTCGCCCCGGTGGTATAGTCAGCGGACATGATTACGTGAAGCGAGTCAACATGGTTCATGTGAAGGAAGCCGTGCTGGCGTACACGTCTTGTTATGACATCAGCCCGTGGTTTACTTTTGGCAGGGCCGTCAGCTCTGTAGACAAACCGCAGGATCGTGAGCGGTCTTGGATGTGGGTGCGAGCATGAAGTGGTTGGAAGCTGCCAACAAACATCCGGATGGTGCCGTCCGTCATCGTAATTTGCGACCTGTCATTTACACGCATTTCAAAAGCTCACAGCTTCGAATCATAAAAAGTCGGGAGTATTTGGAGACAGCTGTTTGTTTGGCCAAGATAGATCACCCTGGCCGACCGATATCTATCTTCGAGATGGGCTGTGGGACGATGGACATAACTGGACCATTCTCCAGGAGAGATGATTGTGTGGTGAAAGGCTGCGATTGCAATCAAGCTGCCTTGAATGTGGCAAAGCAGCGATGGCCGAAAGTCACTACTGTTCTGGAGTCGTTGAGTTCCGCCACTGATGTGAGAGCGGATGTCTTAGTGGCCTGCGAAATTCTTGAACACTTGCGGGATCCCATTCCGATCATGCAATCATTGATGCATCAGTGTGAGTATGCAGTCATCAGCCATCCCATAGATCAACCGTTGACTTCTCAATCTGCTCGGCATGGGCACCACTGCTGGGTTTACGACATGCAAGATTTCGCAGAGTGGTTTTCAATGAATGAGTACGCGTGTTTGAAATATGAAAACGGGATCCTGAGCGGTGGAGTCGTTCTCGTTGCCATCGGAGTGGGGAAGAAACGATGCACATAGATGTTTACTGTACGCTGAGGAACGAACGACAGATTATCCCTTACTTCCTCAAGCACTACGGTTTGTTCGCTGATCGGATCTTCATGTGGGACGACCAAAGCGACGACGGGACCCGTGAGATCCTTGCGGCGCATCCGAAAGTTCAACTCATGTCGTTGCCTGCAAACGTGCCGCGAGGCGTGCAGGATCAGTATTGGGTGGAGCGGTTGTGGCCTCAGTACAAGGAGATCAGCCGGGACAAAGCGGATTGGGTCATGATCGTGGATGCCGATGAGTTTATATATCACGATGATCTCCTGCTGGCCTTGCAGGATTGCCTGGATCGCGGGGTTGACATAATCATCTGCCACGGGTATTTGATGATTGCTGATTCCTTCCCGACCACTGGTGGACAAATATATGACGAAGTCAAGCACGGCATTCGCGATCGGATGTGTGATAAGTGGATTATTTTCAATCCCAGGATTGATGTGGAGTTCATGGGCGGGCGGCATCGTCGGCCGCGCCGATTGGAACCTGCGGATACGATCGTGGAGACAGATGGCTTCAAGCAACTTCACATGCGGGCGTTCGACTCGGCCACGGTCAGGGCGAGGTACGCCAGGAACATGGACAGCATCAATATCGGGCTGAAGCAGGTCAACCTTCCGCCGATCACGATGGATTACTACGAACAGCCACACACATTTCCCAACACAAGCGGACAGCGTGGGAACATATTCAAGTGGCTGGAAGACAACCGGCAGAATGTCATCAAGGTGGTGCCGTGAAGATCGATCTATACAGCAAGATCAAGGACGAGATTCAGCTCTTGCCTTATTTCTTGCGGCATTATGAGGCCATCGCGGACCGGATCTTTGTCTGGGACGACGGCAGCACGGACGGTACGCTGGAGATGCTGAAGGCTCATCCAAAAGTCACCCTTCTTGATCTACCGGTGCACGGGCTGGAAGATACATATGCCAGTTATCATCTGTTTCCAATCTACAAGGAACTCAGCCGGGGTAAGGCAGACTGGGTCATGCAGGTGGACATCGACGAATTCATTTATCACCCGGACATCTTGGCCAGGCTGGAAGAGTTCAAGCGTGACTTGTTCGACATAGTGACTCTGGTTGGCTACATGATGGTCGCCGAGAGCTTCCCGCAGACAGACAAGCAACTGTGGGATGTCGTGACTCACGGGTTGCGGGACCGGACGATGGACAAGCCTGTGATTTTTAATCCTGAGATCGACATTGTGTTCATGGGCGGACGGCATCGAATTGCTTCTGCCGCGGGTCCAGGCGGAAGGCCTATTGTGATGCGGTGGAAGTCGAAGGTGAAGCTGCTTCACTACCGTTACTTCGGCTATGAGTACTTCAGAGAACGGACACGCCGGAATTGCGAGGAGCACTTTAAGTCGGGCTCTGCGTGGGGAAGGGAAGTCGCCTGGCCCTTCGATGAGAATCATCCCTGGCGGATGCCTGACGGACGGACGGGGACGTTTCCCAAATACTTCGCGGACAACCTTGACAAGGTAGAGCAGGTTGTATGACTGACTGGAATCCCACGGCCTGGCCGGCCATCGAGAAGGGTGACGTGGAGGGTCACGAGTTTCACGGGAATCAGTATACTAACGGGCTCTCGCACGAAGAGTTGATGGCTGAGCACGAGCGTATTCTGCATGACCCACGCCGAAAGCAAGATTTTTCAAATCCGATTGCGATGCGGCAGCTTCATAATTGGCAAGAGCGTGAGATCGCGGGTTTACGCGACAAATTGGAAAAAGCGGCATTACAACTTCCAACAGACGCCAAGACATATGTGGGACAGTATATCGAGCGTTCCAAGGAGCTCGAAGCGCAGTCAAAAGATTTATATGAGTCTGGTGATCTTCTTCACGCACAATTCAAGCAGGAGCAGGCGCTGTCTCACCTTCATACTGGTATCTCTGAAGTGGGCCGTTACAAAGACAAAGGAATAAGTATTCCCGGTCATTCTAGGTATTAATGCGAATTGATATCTATTCCATGATGAGAAATGAAATTGGGCTGCTGCCGTACTATCTTCGGCATTATGGATCGTTCGCTGATCGTATCTTCGTTTGGGACGATGAGAGCGATGACGGGACCCGAGAGATGTTGCAAGCTCATCCTAAAGTCACCTTATTGCCGTTGTCGATTCACGGCACGGACGATTTCTACGCCAGCGCGAATCTGTGGACGAAGTACAAAGAGATGAGCCGAGGCCAGGCCGACTGGGTGATGTGCGTCGACGCCGATGAGTTTGTTTACCATCCACAGTTGGTCGACAAGCTGCAGGAATTCAAAAATGAGGGCTTTGAAGTCGTCCGGACTTTGGGATTCATGATGATCGCAGATGCGTTCCCGACGAATGGTGGTCAGATCTATGACCAGATTAAAATCGGACTGCGTGATCGTCTGATGGACAAGTCGGTTGTCTTCAACCCGGACATAGACATATTGTTCACCGCAGGCCGTCACCACGTCGAGCACGCAAACCGCCAGGATGGGACTTTGGCAAAGCGGCGCCTTCAGTCGGGGATCAAGTACCTTCACTACCGTTATTTTGGTTATGAATATTACATGGGGCGTGTCGAGAGGAACGTCGCCGCCCACGTGCGGTCCGGCTCCACCTGGAGCACGCTGATCTCCTCGTACAACGAAAACCAGCGGTGGCGGATGCCTGACTTGACCAAGCGGACGTATCGCGAGTGGTTTGACGAGAACCTCAGCCAGGCAAAACAGGTGATCGAGTGAATACTCTCTTTGTTTCCCACAGCGGCTGGAAGGGCGGGGCGACGAGTATGCTCCTGGAAGTGATCCGGGAGTTTATCGGTCTCGGTGAAGTTCATTGTGTCGTGCCGTCCCGCGGCAATCTGGCAGATGAACTGGAGCTGCTGGGTGTCACGGTTCACAAGATCGGACTGAAGTGGTTCGCGGGTGAAGATGCCAGCCAGGGCAAGAAGATCGCCAGCCTCATATATCAGTACAAGATCGATCTGGTGATCACGAACACGATCACTGTTGCTGACGGAGCCTTGGCGGCTCTGGTCACCCGGACCCCTCACATCTGGTACATTCATGAGATTCTGAGTGGTGATCCGGCTCTCGTGCCGTCAGTCCCGTTGGAGTTTATCTATAAATCAGTCTTGTCCATGTCTTCGATCGTCGTCGCCATCTCACAGGCGGTAAAGAGGGAGATCGAGAAGTACGCTGGCCCGTCGAACAAGATTCAGGTGGTGCACAACGGCATCCAAGTGAATGGCATGCCATCTAAGCGAACGTATGATCCCGTGGTGTTGACGGCGGGCGGGATCTGCCGTCGCAAGGGCCAGATGACTTTGCTCAAAGCTGCCCGCCACGTGATCGACGCCATCCCGGGGGCAAAGTTTATGTCCGTCGGCGGTCCGTGGGAGCGGGATTATTTTGATTCTCTTCGCAGGGAGAGAAAGCGGTTGGGATTGACCAGGGATCAATTCGTCTTCAATCGCGTCTGCCACGACATGCCGACATATTACAAGACAGGTGCAGTATTTGCCCTCACATCTGATTGCGAGCCGTTCGGTCTCGTCCTGCTTGAAGCCATGCGTGAGGGATTGCCCGTGGTGGCCACGCGGAGCGGTGGCCCGCAGGAGATCATTCACGACGGTATCACAGGTTGGCTGGTGAACGTTGGCAACGATGTGGAGTTGGGGAACACGCTGGTCTATCTTTTGCAGCACCCAATGGAAGCCGATCAAATGGGGCAGGCGGGCTTCGAGAGCGTCAGGTCGGGGTTCAGCCGCAATAAATTTGTCAGTAATTTCATGTGCGTAATTGATGTCGCCATGGGGGCCGGAGCGAAGTTAACGTGAGACGAAAAGTAATGGGAGAATTGATATGTCAACCATAGTTCAGAAAGCAATCGCGCAACTGCATAACACCAGCGTATTCCGACTCACGTTTGAGTGGAGCGCCCATGCCGGCGGGGGTCCGTATCTACTGGGGACTGATGAAGTCACTTCGAAGTTCATCGCTGGGTTGTTCTTGATTGAGGCTCACACCCGGCCTTGGGGAAATCAGAGTTTGCCGTTCGTCAGCGCGTCAGAGAGTCCATCGGCCAGCCCAAGCGTCAGCCCTTCGGTCAGCCCTTCAGTCAGCATCAGCCCTTCGGTCAGCCCGTCGGCATCTGTCAGTCCGAGTGTCAGCCCTTCGGTCAGCCCGTCAGCTTCGGTGAGCCCTTCGGTATCTCCAAGTGTTTCACCTTCTGCCAGCGTCAGCCCGAGCGTCAGTCCATCTGTTTCGCTGTCACGAAGTGTCAGCCCTTCGGTCAGCCCCAGCATCAGTCTCAGCATCAGTCCATCTATTTCTCCATCTGTTTCGCCTTCCGTAAGCCACAGCGTTAGCCCCTCGGTCTCATTGTCAGTCAGCCCGTCGGTCAGCCCTTCTGTCAGTCCATCAGTAAGTCCTTCGGCGTCGGTCAGTCCATCCGTCAGCCCGAGCTTGTCTCCCAGCATCAGCCCCTCCGTCAGTCCTTCTGCTAGCATCAGTCCGAGCGTGTCCCCGTCTGTCAGCCCGTCAGTATCTCCTTCGGTGAGCCCTTCGGTCAGCCCGAGCGTTTCTCCCAGCGTCAGCCCAAGCGTCAGCCCGAGTGTAAGTCCTTCGGTCAGTCCAAGTATAAGTAAATCGGTCAGCCCATCGGTCAGTCCGAGTGTCAGTCCTTCGGCTTCAATCAGCCCTTCGGTATCTCCAAGTGTTTCACCTTCTGCCAGCGTCAGCCCGAGCGTTTCTCCCAGCGTCAGCCCAAGCGTC
>Ga0315288_10000214_pt1 | contig 70068 bp, 55 predicted proteins | sample YL17G11_20_MG_FD_203454 | JGI IMG/M metagenome (GOLD analysis project Ga0315288, IMG submission 203454) | Sediment microbial communities from Yellowstone Lake, YNP, Wyoming, USA - YL17G11_20 | ecosystem: Environmental > Aquatic > Freshwater > Lake > Sediment | place: USA: Wyoming | collected...
CAATCCCATATAGTACCTTTTTTAACTAAAACGCCCCCCCCCCCCAAAAAAAAAGACTGAGCGGCTGTTCAATGGGATAACCTCCTCGCGGCCGCGCAGATCGATCAGCGGATGACGTCGCGTTCTTCTTTAGCTTTGGTCGAAATGGCGTAATCGAGGGTCAACAGATGATCCTCATAGGAGCAAAACCGGGTCGGCTCGGTGCCTTCGAGGAAGGCCTCCATGAATCGCCACTTGCAGATCGGCGCGGCCAAGAGGCCGGTCCGGAGATCGACGGGAACGAACCGGATCCCGGAGGGCGGGATCTCGAACTCCTCCCGGGCCATGTCCGTTTCGGCCTCCGCGGCTTTCTTCTTCCCGTCGTCGATGACCTTTCGGAAGAAATCGATCCAGACCGGCAGGGCGGCGACGGCCCCGGTTTCGTTGAGCCCGAGAGTCCTGTTGTCATCGTAACCGACCCAGACGCCGGCGCAGAGCGAGGGAGAAAATCCGATGAACCAGGCGTCCGCGTACTTGTCCGTCGTGCCCGTCTTTCCGGCCAGGGGGATGTCGTTCAACAGCTCGCCCGCCGCCGCCGCCGTCCCCCGCTCGACGACGCCCTGCATGAGGTAGGTCATGAGATAGGCCGTCTGGGGAGAAACGACCTCTTCGGCTTCGATCCGGCTCTCCTCCAGGATGTTCCCTTCCCTGTTCTCGATGCGGCTGATGAAGTACGGTTTGATCCGGACGCCCTTGTTCGGGAACGTCGTATAGGCCGAGACCATTTCGCTCAGGCTGACCTCGAACGTTCCCAAGGCCAGCGACAGGTAGGGATAGACAGTCGAGGTGATCCCGAACTTCCGGCAGTAATCCACGCCGACCTGGGGCGAGATATGGTCCAAGACCTTGGCCGTGACGACGTTGCGGGACTCCTCAAGGCCTTGGCGCAGGGTGACCATGCCTTTGTACTTGCGGTCGTAATTCTTGGGCGACCAGATCGTCTTCTGCCATTTGTCCTCGAAATCCATCGGTTCGTCCACGATCCGGCTGGCGGCGGTGAACCCGTTCTCCAGAGCGGCGGTATACAGCATGGGCTTGATCGACGAGCCGGCCGGCCGGAACGTCTGGCTGACCCGGTTGAGCTGGCTTTTCTGGAAAGAAAAGCCGCCGACCATGGCTTTGATCTGGCCGGTCTTGGGGTCTATCGCGATGAAAGCGCCCTGGACTACCGGCTCCTGATCCAGAGACACCTGGATCTCCTTCTTGTCCTCGGCCTTGCTCTTGACCCGGACCTTGATCACGTCGCCGGGCCTGATCAGCCGGTCCAGGGATTTGGTCTTGTCGCGATAATCGGCGAAAGCCCAGTCGATGTCGTCGTTCAGCATCTTGCCTAGATAGCCCTTCACCTTGATCAGGGCCTCCTTCTTCCCGGCAGTCAGCACGATGGCGTCCAGGATGTCGCCGGGCTCGACCCGGGGAGTGGTCCAGCTCCTAAGCCGATGGCCCTCGAGCTTCTCGCCCTTGAGTTGGAATTCCTTGTCGTCCAGGAGGTTGACCTTATCTTTTCGCCAGCCGTGGCGTTTGTCCAGCTCCCGGAGCCCCTTGTCCAGGGCGTCCTCGGCGAACTTCTGGAAGGTCGGGTTCAAGGTCGTATAAACTTTCAGGCCTCCCCGGTAGAGGGCGTCCTCACCGTAGGCGTCGACGATGTCCTTGCGGATTTCCTCGAAGGCATAGGCCCCGAAATCCGAATCCTCACGGCCGAGGGGGAGAATGCTCAGCGGTTTCTTCTTGGCCTCCTCCGCCTGGGCCGCCGGAATGAACTTTTCCTCGGCCATGCGGTTGAGGACATGGTTGCGCCGCTCCAGGACGCGGGCCGGAAATCGATAGGGCGAATAGCGCGACGGCCCGCGCAGGATTCCGGCGATGACGGCCGCCTCGTCCAGGGTCAGCTCAGGGACGCTCTTGCCGAAATACAGGTGCGAGGCGGCCTCGATCCCGAATGCGCCGTTGCCGAACTCGAACTGGTTGCAATACATCTCGAAGATCTTCTCCTTCGAGTACCGTTTTTCGATCTCGATGGCCAGATACCATTCGACCAATTTCCTCTGGATCGTCTGAAGGGGATGCAGAAAAAGCTTCCTGGCCAGCTGCTGGGTGATCGTGCTCCCTCCCTCGGGTTTCTTGCGGGTGAAGATGTTCAGGACATTCTCCCGGACGGCCCGCAGGACCCCGCGGACGTCGATCCCTTTGTGCTTAAAAAAGCGGGGGTCCTCCGTGGCCAGGATGGCTTTTCTGAGGACTTCCGGGATCTGATCGTAGGAGATGACGATCCGCTTTTCCGGGCCGATCTCCTTGATGATCTTCCCATCGTCGGCGAAGATGGATGTCAGGATGTTCGGCTCATATTTTTCGAGCGAGCTGATATCGGGGACCGTCCTTTTGACGGCGAAATAGGTCCCGACGAGCCCCCCCAGAACGAGGGCCGTCGAGAACAGGACGGCGATGAGGAGGATCTTCAATAAGCGCCGTTTTTCGCCCCTGACAATCCTGATCCGCCAGAACTTTTTGGATTCGGCCATGAGTTAAAAATATAGCAGATTGGGAGCGAAAAACCAACGCCTTTGCCGCCAATCCGTCCCCACCCAATTAATAATTCGGGTTCTCTTCCATTTTGTGTGGGTTCGAAGAGGAGGAGAAGAAGATCCGGAATCGGCCTTGCTCCCGACTCGGGTTCTTAACGCCGTTTCCTCACCGTCCTTCTCGGCGGCTCAGAACTCCGCCCCGGCTTCTTAATTACGGGAGTTCGCCGGGACGTCAAACATGCTTCGCCGACCGGCCTCTTCCGGGCCGGTTTCCCTCGAAGGACGGCTCGGAAAGGCTGAACCCTCCACGGTCGCTTCGGCCGTTCCCGGATCTTCTTCTTTCTCAACCCACATAAAATGGAAGAGAACCATAATTTGAATGTCATCCTGAGCGAAGCGAAGGATCCCGTGGGTTCAGTGGTAGTTCTAGCCAACCCCGACTACGGCCGGAGATGCTTCCGATTCAATAAAAAAAGGCATTTTTCATAGATTTGACGGGCGATGTCCCTTTTGTTCCGGCGGGCGTCGATATGGACGAACCGGGCGCCTCTGAAAGAGCGGAAGATCCGGCGGACTTTGACCAGGTAAGATTCGCGCTCGAACAGGACGTCTTTTGTCTTCCGTCCCGAGATCCTGGCCAACCCTTCGCCGGCCTTGAGGTCCAGGATAAAGACGAGGTCCGGCTTCGGGGCGAACCTTTCGTTCAGGCGCCGGATGCGGTCCCGGTCGAGCCCCTTGGCCCCCTGGTAGGCGATCGTCGAGAAATAATACCGGTCGAGGACGATGATCTTTCCCGCCGCGAGGGCCGGCCGCAGGTTCCTCTCGACGTTCTCCCGCCGGTCTTTTAGGAAGAGCTCCAACTCCTGTTCGGGAGTCAGGGAACCGGCCCGGCGGGCCATCTGCTTGAGCTCCCGCCCCCATTTCCCCCGCGAGGGCTCCCGGAAATAGACGGCCGGGAACCCCTTGGCCCGGAGCCTCCTGAGAAGGCTTTTCGCCTGGGTGGACTTCCCTGCTCCGTCGATGCCTTCGATGACGATCAGCGCGCCCTTTTTCGGCATGGACCCTGATATTAGCCCGGGCGAAGACGAAATGCAACTTTTCGGGCGGGGCCGGGGTTTGAATTTAGTTATAAATTATGCTATCTTTTAGCTTAATTTAATAACAGCAGATTGCGCGACGACAGGACTAAATACGGAGGTTTTAAGATGAAAAAGGTTGTCTGGATTTCACTGGCCAGCTTCTTGTTCGGAATCCTGCTGGCCGGATATGTTTTTGTTTACCTGCCCGAGAAGAAGGCTCCCCAACGGAGCTTTTTGGATAGCGCCACGGCCCCCCTGGGGTCCAATCTCTTCGCCGACGTCCCCCAGGCGGTCAAACCCGACCTGGATTTCGTCAAGATCTCGGACAAGGTCGGACCAGCCGTCTTCAAGGTCGAATGCGACAAGATCGAACGGCAGTCGACGATGGGCTTCCCGGACGGTTCTTCCGACGAGTTCTGGAATCGCTTCTTCGGTAGTCCCCAGACGCGCCCCCAGACCCAGAAAGTGACCGTCCAGGGGACGGGCTTCTTCATCAGCGCCGACGGATACGCCATCACCAACAACCACATCGTCGAGAACGGCCAGAAGGTCAAGGTGTTCACCGTCCAGGGAGACGAATACCAGGCCAAGGTCGTCGGGACCGACCCCCGGACCGACGTGGCCCTGATCAAGATCGAAGCGAAGAACCTGCCCTTCGCCGAACTGGGCGACTCGGCCCAGGTCAAGGTCGGCGAATGGGTGCTGGCCATCGGCAATCCGCTGGGCATGGAGCACACCGTCACGGGGGGGATCGTCAGCGCCAAAGGCCGTCAGCTCGGCCTCGGTGACGGCAGCTACGAGGACTTCATCCAGACGGACGCGGCCATCAACCGCGGCAACAGCGGCGGCCCGCTCGTCAACATGAAAGGCGAGGTCATCGGCATCAACAGCAACATCCTGACCCCGACCGGGGGCAATATCGGCATCGGCTTCGCCATCCCGGTGAACATGGCCAAGAAGGTCGTGAGCCAGCTCAAAGACAAAGGCAAGGTGGTCCGGGGCTGGCTGGGCGTCGAAGTGGTGACCCTGCCGATCGACCAGGACACTCAGAATCTCCTGAACCTCAAATCAAAGAAGGGCGCTCTTATCAATAACGTCACCCAGGGCGGCCCCGCCGAAAAGGCCGGATTCAAACCATACGACGTCGTCGTCGAGGTCAACGGCCAGGCGATCGAGAACTCCAACGACCTGCGGATGAAGATCGCCGACATCCAGCCCGGGACCAAGGTCGAGTTCAAGGTCATCCGCGACGGCAAGGAAAAGGCCCTGCCGACGACGATCGCCGAGCTCGAGGAGGACCGGCAGAAGCCGAGCTCCATGAGCGCCGGCAAGGACGTCGGCCTGACGGTCACCGCTTTGACGGCCAACCTCGCCCGGAGGTACGGCATCCGCACGACCAAAGGCCTGCTCATCACGGACGTCAACGGCGAGAGCGACGCCGCCCGGAAGGGCCTCCGGCCCGGCGATATCATCCTCGAGGTCAATCGGGAGACCGTGACCACCGAGGAGCAGTGGGACAGCCTCTTGAACAAGAAGAAATCCGGCGAGGCCCTGCTTCTCCGCATTCGCCGCGAAGGCGAGGGACAGACCCAAGATTCGATCGTCACGATCAAGATCCCTTAAATGAAGAAATTCACGAAGTTCCACTCCCTGGGCAACGATTTTCTGATCATTGACCGGGAGGAGGTGGCCGCTCTGCCCGACATCCCCGATCTGGCGCGCAAGATCTGCGAACGCCATACGGGAGTCGGGGCCGACGGCCTGCTCCTCATCTCGGTCAAGGACAAGGCCCGGGGGCTCGTCGATTTCCGGATCTTCAACGCCGACGGTTCCGAGGCGGAGATCTCCGGCAACGGGCTGCGCTGCGCCGCGGCCTTCCTCTACGATGAACGGAAGATCGACACGCCCAAGATCGTCTTCCGGACCCCGGCCGGCGACCGGGAATGCGAACTGATCGAAAAGAAGGCGAACCAGCTCCTGATCAAGATCGATTTCGGCGCGCCGCGGCTGACCTCGAAGGAGATCCCCTTCGACGACGGCGCGGCCCACGACCGGATCATCGACTATCCGCTGATGATCAATCGCAAGCAGTATCCGGTCACGGTCGTCTCGATGGGCAATCCCCACTGCGCGGTCTTCGTCGACCGTTTTCCGGCGCGGATCGCATGGCACCAGCTCGGACGGGAGATCGAATCCCACCCGTTTTTCCCCAATCGGACCAATATCGAGTTCATCCGGGTCCACAGCCGGGAAGAGATCGAGGTCCTGTTCTGGGAGCGGGGCGTCGGCGAGACGCTGTCCTCGGGCAGCGGCTCGACGGCGGCGGCGGTCGCCTCGATCCTCAAAGGCTATGTCGATAAGAAGGTCCGAGTCAGGACCAGCATGGGTCAGGTGCTGGTCGAATGGACCAAGGATAAGGTCTATCAGACGGGGCCGGCCGAATTCGCCTTCTCCGGCTCGTTCCTCTTCAAATAATTTTGGCTCTTTTCCGTTTTACATAAGCTCAAAGGAGAGGGGGAGAGATCCGGAATCGGCCTCGCTCCCGATTCGGGTTTTTCACGCCGTTTCCTCGCCGTCCTTCTCGGCGGCTCAGAACTTACTTCCCGGCTTTCTAATTACGGGAGTTCGCCGGGAAGCTCAAACATGCTTCGCCGGCCGGCCTCCTTTCCGGGCCGGCTGGTCACTCTTGGAAGGAAACCCTTTGAACGGATTTCCTTCCAACGGTCGCTGCGCTCCCTGCCATCCTTCCAAGGAGCATTTGTTCGATGCATTGTTCGGGGATTTCCCTCGAAGGACGGCTCGGAAAGGCTAATCGTCATGACCTCCGGTCACCCGCAACGGATGAAAATAGCCATTTTTTTGAACGCGATATATCGGCATATGGCTATTTTCAAGGTAAACCCTCCATGGTCGCTTCGACCAATTCCGGATCTTCTCCACCATCCCCTAAAAAAAGCGGGAGGTCCAAATCTTTGGAGCAGGCGCGAAGGTGAAGAAAGCGAGGCGACTGTAAGGAAATCTCGCCGCTGCCTTTCGGTTTTTTCGGGAAGCTGTATTTTGTCGCCAGCGAAAAAATTAAAGGTGCGTCGGCGGGGTCGGCCCCAAGGCCCCCATATCGGAGGGGGGTCCCATCGGCTTGGCCGATGGGGGGAACCGACGGGACTGGTTCCCGAGGGGGCCGGGGGCGATCCCGTCGACGCGACGACCTTTTTGTCCGAGAAGCTAAAAACCGAACGATACAGGCGTCAAGATTTCCGCTCGGGAGCGATGACGTTTCCCGATCTTGTCACCAGGACCCCTCTTGCGACCTACTTCTTCTTCAGCGCCTGGGCGAAGACCTCGTTGATCTCCTCGACGAAGATGAACTCCATGTCCTTGGCCACGATCTTGGGGATGTCGATCAGGTCCTTCTTATTGGGCGCCGGCAGGATCATTTTCTTGATGCCCGCCCTTTGAGCGGCCAGGACCTTCTCTTTCACTCCGCCGACCGGCAGAACGTTGCCCCGGAGGGTGATCTCGCCGGTCATGGCCAGATCCCAGCGGATCTTCCGGTTGGTGCAGACCGAGATCAGGGCCGTGGCCATGGTGATGCCCGCCGACGGCCCGTCCTTGGGGATCGCGCCTTCGGGGATATGGATGTGGAAATCGTTCTGGGAGAAGATCTTGTTGTCGATCCCGAGCTCCTTGGCGTGGGCCCGGGCGTAGCTCAGCGCGGCGTGGGCCGACTCTTTCATGATGTCGCCCAGCGACCCGGTCAGGAGCAGCCCCCCCTTCCCTTTCATCTTCGTCGCTTCCACGAACAGGACATCGCCGCCGGCCTCCGTCCAGGCGACGCCGGTCGCCACGCCGACCTGGTCCTTCTTCTGGACCTGGTCCTTGAAGATCTTGGGCGGGCCGAGATAGGCCTCGATGTTCTGGGAAGTGATCTTGTTCAATTTGCGCCGGCCCTCGGCCACCTTGCGGGCGACCTTGCGGCAGACCGAGGCGATCTCCCGCTCGAGGTTCCGGACGCCGGCCTCCCGGGTATAGACCGCGACGATCTTCTTGATCGAGCCGCAAGTGAACTGGATGAGCCTGGGCGTCAGGGCGTTCTCCTTGACCTGCTTGGGGACGAGGTGCTGCTGGGCGATCTCGAGCTTCTCTTCCTCGATGTATCCCGGAAGCTGGATGACCTCCATCCGGTCGCGGAAGGCCGGCTGGATCGGGTCGAGGAGGTTGGCCGTGGTGATGAACATGACTTTGGAAAGGTCGAACGGGACGCCGAGATAATGATCCCGGAAAGAGTAGTTCTGCTCGGGGTCGAGGACCTCGAGGAGGGCCGAGGACGGGTCGCCGCGGAAATCGGCTCCGATCTTGTCCACCTCGTCCATCATGAAGACGGGGTTGTTCGAGCCGGTCCGCCGCAGGCTTTGGATGATCCGACCGGGGAGCGCGCCGACGTAGGTCCGGCGGTGGCCGCGGATCTCCGCCTCGTCGCGCACGCCGCCGAGGGAGATGCGGATGAACTCCCGCCCGAGGGCCCGGGCGATCGATTTGCCGAGGGACGTCTTGCCCACGCCCGGCGGGCCGACGAAACAGAGGATCGGCCCCTTGATCTTCTTGGACAGCGTCCGGACGGCCAGGTATTCGAGGATGCGCTCCTTGACCTTGTCCAGGCCGTAGTGGTCCTCGTCCAGGATCCTCTTGGCCTTCTTCAGGTCGAGGTTGTCGACCGTGCTCTTGCTCCAAGGCAGGGCGAACATCCAGTCCAGGTAATTGCGGGCGACCGTCGTTTCGGCCGATTCGGGGTGCATCTGGGCCAGGCGGCTGATCTGTTTTTCGAGCTCCTCACGGACCTCCACCGATATCTTGAGCTTCTTCAGCTTGTCCTGGTAGCCTTTGATCTCCTCCTGGAGCTCGTTGCCCTCGCCGAGTTCCTTCTGGATCGCCTTCATCTGTTGGCGGAGGAAATACTGGCGCTGGAGCTTGTCCATCTCGCCTTTCGCTTCCGTGCTGATGCGCGATTGGACGTCCAGGATCTCCAGCTCCTTGGCTAAAAGCTCGTGGACCTTCTTCAGCCGTTGGACCGGATCGGTGATCTCCAGGATGGCCTGGGATTCGCCGACCTTGAGCTCCAGGTTGGCCGCGGTCAGGTCGGCCAGCCGCCCCGGCTCCTCAACGTTCGTGGCGATGATCAGGACCTCGGGAGGGATGCTCTTGCCCAGGGAGGTGGCTTTTTCGAGCCCGGTCCGGACGTTGCGGACGAGCGCCTCGCTCTCGAGCGTCTTTTCGGCCGAGTCCGGCTCCTGGATGACCGTGACCTGGGCCGCCAGGTGGCCGTTCTCCTCCTCGTAGCTTTCGATTTTAGCCCGGCTTAGACCCTGGGCCAGGATCCGGATCCGGCCGTCGGGCAGCTTGAGCATGCGCATGATCAGGGCGACCGTCCCCATGTCGTAGACCTCGTTCCGTTTGGGGTCCTCGGTCTCCATGTCCTTCTGCGTCAGAAGGAGGATCATCCGGTGCGTCGAGAGCGAATGGTCGATCGCGTTCTTCGATTTATCGCGCCCGACGAAGAGGGGGACGATCATATAGGGGAAAACGACGATATCGCGCAGGAGAAGGATCGGCAGTTTCTGGGGGATATGGAGCTTCGGATCCTTGTCCTCGATGATATCATCCAGCGGGTCGTCGGCTTTCGCGTCTTTCTCGGCCATGTTCTCCTCCGAATCAATCCTGGCTTTTCTGGATCTTGACGGTGATGTCCCGGTCCCGGCTCGGCTTCGGTTTTTTCAAATGGACGGTCAAAATGCCGTTCTCGAGATAGGCCGTGGCCCCGTCCGGGTCCACGGCGCAGGGGAGCGGCACCGTCCTCTGGAACTTCCCATATTCGCGTTCCAAACGCAGATATCGGGTCCCCGTCTTGACGGGAGTCTCGATTTTCATTCCCCGGATCTCGATCCGGCTCAGTCGGAGGGAGATGACGATCTCCCGCGCCGAAAGCCCCGGGGCCTCGACTTCGACGACGATATCGTCGTCTTTCTCATAAACGTCGACGAGCGGGAGCCATCCGCCCTCGAGTTCGGGAAACTCGGGCCGCTCGGTCATCGCCTCGTTCATCAGGCGCCGGATCTCGCCCTCGAACTTGGCGACGCGGGTCACGGGACGAATGCGTTTGACCATGTTCCTAATCCAAGGTCAGGACTTCCTCGATCGTTCGCAACTCAGCATTATTTAATCCTACGGTGGACTTTTGTCAAATCCGGGAAAGAAGGGATTCGGTCCCCGGCCTTATTTTTCTTTGAGAAGGTTCTCCAGTTCCTGTTTGAACTCGTGGACATCCCGGAACTCCCGGTAAACCGAGGCGAACCGGACATAGGCGACTTTGTCCAGGGCCTTGAGTCTGTCCATCACCAGCTGACCGATCTCCGCCGCCTTCATCTCTTTCTCCGGACGCTCCTGGAGCTTGGATTCGATCTCCTCGATAATCTCCTCGAGCTTGCTGACGGCGATGGGCCGCTTTTCAACGGCCCGGAGCATGCCCCGGAGGAGCTTCTGCCGGTCGAAGAGCTGCCGCGAGCCGTCTTTCTTGACGATCATATAGGGGATCTCTTCGATCTTTTCGTAGGTCGTAAAGCGCCTTTCGCAGGCGAGGCATTCCCGCCGCCTCCGGATCGAGACCCCTTTCTTGCTCTCCCGGGAATCGATCACCTTGCTTTCCGGATGGCCGCAGAAAGGACATCTCATGGCTCAGCCGACTCCCCGAGCTTTTTCAATTGAAACAAGGTCAATCCCTCTTTCCATAATATACCAAAACCGACCAGACAAGTCATCACCAATTGGACGGCGTGGACGGCGACGGTCAGGCCGACGGCCTGGTCGGGATCGATCTTGAAGAGGGCGGTCAGACCGAGCTGGCTGAAGGAATGGAACCCTCCGATCATGCCCGGCGTCGGGAAGGAAGCCCCGATCATGGTCAGGAAGATATAGGGAATGAGGAAGAAATAAGGCAGGGAAACCCGGTAGGCCTGAAAGAAGACCCAGTACCAGAACATGATGCCCAGCCAAACGACGAAGGACAGGCCGAGGTAGGTCAACAGATTACCCAGGGAATGGAAAAACTTGAGCCCGTCGATGAACTCATGGAGAAGCTTGAGGATCTTTTGGCTCAGCTTCACGGGGAGCGGTTTCATAAGGCGGGCGGTAGCGGCCAGGGCTTTCTCCCTGAAGAAGTAAAAAAAGAGGCTGACGGCGAGCAGGAGCGAGGCCAAGGCCAGGCCCAAGATCCCCCACAGATAGAGTTTGGAGTAGGTGTCCGCCTCGAGCTGCAATTTCGATTCGTAGAGAGGCCGGGCCAGGAGAAAAACGCCGAGGAGAAAGCACATGGTGAACATGTCGAAGATCCTCTCGACGATCACCGTGCCCATGGTGAAGCCGGCGCGAACCCCTTCTTTCCGGGCCACATAAAGAGGCTTGACGATCTCCCCCAGGCGCCCCGGGAGAAGAAAAGTCACGGTGAAGCCGATCGCGTTGCCGGCGAACAGGTTGTAGAACCTGACGTCCTTTTTTTCGTGAATCAGGAGGTATTTCCAGCGGTAGGCGCGGGTTGCAAGGTGGAGAGGGGTCAATAATATGACCAGGACGAAGATTCCCAGATTGGCGTGAGTCAGGAAGCGCCAGACCTCCCCCCAATCCTTGACGCTTTTGACGAAGAAAAAGAGCAGGACGGCCGTCAGAAGAAGAACCAGCGTGACGCGGACCCACGTTTTCTTCATGGTCAGCCGGCCATATTATCACGTTCTCCGCGTTTTTTGAAGGGGCTTGAAAACCGGTCCGGAATCGATTATCATATCGCCTCGTTGGGAAGTCGTCCAACGGCAGGACTCATGACTCTGGATCATGAAATCAAGGTTCGAATCCTTGCTTCCCAGCTCCCCCTTCCCCCCTCCGCCGCCAGGCCGCCGAGGTCATGACCGGTTGACGTCCGGCCCGAAATCATATATTGTGAGGTGTCTTTGATTTCTATATTTTTAAGCGGAAATGGCACAAACAACGAAAGTTAGAGAGGGCGAGATCTGGGCCGTCGGCGGCGGCAAGGGCGGCACCGGAAAGACGTTCATCACCAGCAGCGTCGGCACCTATCTGGCCAAGAAAGGCAAGAGCGTCGTCCTCGTCGATATGGACATCGGCGGGGCCAATCTCCATTCGTTCTTCGGCATCAGCCGGCCCCAGAAGTCCCTGACCAGCTTTTTCGAGATGGGGGCCTCGCTCTCCGACCTCGTGGTCAAGACCGACCTGGACAACATCTCACTCATCTCGGGCGACGTCCATTCGATCGCCTCCGACAAGATCACCTTCTCCCAGAAGCTCAAGCTTTTTCGGCAGATCATGAAGCTCAACGCCCAGAACGTGATCATCGACCTGGGCGCCGGCAGCCACTACAATACCCTCGACACCTTCCTCATTGCCGACCGGATGATTGTGGTTCTGGTCCCCGAGGTGATCGCCATCGAGAACATGTACCATTTCATCAAGAACTCGCTCTTCCGGAAGGTCAAGAAGACGCTCAAGGAATACGGCTTCAAGGAGATCGTCCAGCATATTTGGGACCGCCGCCAAAGCTACGGGATCAACAACATCAAGGAACTGATCGACTATCTCAAGGACAGCTTTTCCTACATCGGCACGATCCTGGACCACGAGCTGGCCGCCTTCAAGATCCACCTGGTCCTCAACATGGTCCGGAACAACAACGACATCCTCCTCGGCGCTTCGATCAAGAGCGTCATGATGAAGTACCTGGGCGTTCCCATCCAGTATTCCGGCTACATCGAATACAACGACGCGGTCTGGAAATCGGTCCGCGAACGCAAGCCGTTCATGCTCAACTACCTGGCCACGGGCTGCGCCAAGGAGATCGAGGTCCTGGTCGACAACATGATCAAAGGCAAAGAGGTCAGCTTGCCGGGAGGCTATTGATGGCCAAGGACGAGCTCAAAAAATATTACGACATGCTCGAGCTGCCGCCGGACGCGTCTCTCCGGGACATCCATAACTCGTTCATGCGTCTGAAGAAGATCTACTCGGGCGATTCCATCGTCCTGGCCCCCCTCGGTGAGGAATTCTCCGAGAAAAAGCGAAAACAGGTGCTCGAACAGATCGAAGAGGCCTACCTCAAGATCTTGGAGGCCAAGAAAGATGCACCGTCCAGGACGGCTTTTCTCTTCTCCGACGGGCATGAACCCGAGGACAGCCCCGAGCTGGACAAGCTCGGCGACGGTCCGTACACCGGTCCGTCGCTCCGCAAGATCCGGGAAAAGGCCGGCGTCGAGCTGAACGAGATCTCCAAGGAATTGAAGCTGCGGATGGAACTGCTGAAGAGCATCGAGGACGAGAAATACGAAGCCCTGCCCGAGGCGATCTACCTCAAGGTCCACCTCAAAAATTACGCCTCGTTCCTCGGCCTGGACCCGGTTCGGGTCACCGAGGAATATCTGCGGCGCTATCAAGCCTGGAAAGAAAAGACCGCTCGGCCCCTATAATGAACCGCTTCCGGCGGTGGCTCCAGAAAGCCTATGGCCCTAAATAGACAGGGCTGGATCTTGTTTTTTTTGGCCGCCCTTCCTTTCCCAAGGATTTTGCGGAGGAATTGTCTAATTTTATTATGGCGGAATTGTCCTCGCGGCTGATGAAATCCATCATGACATTTCGAATGAACATTCCCGTATCCGTGTTCCTGATTCTTGTTTTCGCGATCACGGCTCCGTCCCTCCCAGGCCAGACCGTCGGCCGGGTAACAGGTTATGTTCGGTTAGACGACGGAACCGGCCTCGGAGGGGCAGTTGTGTCCATCGATGAGACGGACCGCCGGACGGTCTCCTCAAAGGACGGAAATTACGCCCTCGAAAACGTCCCTTCGGGGAGCGTTAAGATCTCCATCGTTCTCGCCGGCTTCAACAAGAAGACCATCTCTCTGATTATCCCCGCCGGGCAAACCGTCATTGCGGATTTCGTCCTCGAGCCGGCAGTCGTCGCCGAAGAAGTCCGCGTCACGGCCAAGCTCCCCCTGCTCACGGTGGCAGAGAAAGTGAGCGAAGTCGTCTTGACTCCGACTCAGATCCTTTCCCTGCCGAGCCTCGGAGCCAGGGATCTCTTCCGGGCCTTTCAGCTCCTTCCCGGCGTGAGCGGGTCGAATGAGGCGTCCTCGGGCCTTTACGTGCGCGGCGGGACGCCGGACCAAAACCTCGTCCTCTACGACGGCTTCACGATTTACCATGTCGATCATCTCTTCGGCTATTTCAGCGCCTTCAATATGAAGGCGGTCGAAGAGGCCCGGCTGACTAAGGGCGGCTTCGAGGCTAAGTACGGCGGCCGCTTGTCGAGCGTCATGGAACTCACCGGAACGGCGGCCAACTCGAAAAAATGGGGGGCCGGCCTGGGATTGAGCCTTTTGAGCGCGGACGGGCTGGTTGAGGTGCCGATCTTCGGCATCGGGTCCCTTTTCATCGCCGCCCGCCATTCGTTTCAAAGCCCGCTTTATCAAAAGATCATGGATATGTTCAAGGAGCAACCCATCCTTCGCGGGACGCCTCGCGGCGCCGGCGGCGGGCAGGGGATCTTCTCTCAATTCGAGTCCCAGCCGAAATCCTATTTTTACGACGCCGACGCGAAGGCCCTGTTCCACCTGAGCGCCAAGGACGACGTATTCCTCAGTTTTTACAACGGCCGGGACGATTTGGACAATGGCCGGACCATGGACATGCCGGCCCGGGTCATCCCCCGGCGGAACATCGAGCTCGCCTTCACCACCGAAATCAGCGACCTGACCAATTGGGGGAACACTGGCATCAGCGTGAATTGGGCCCGGAGGTGGAGCGACCATTTTCGCAGCCAGATCGTATTCGCGACCTCCCAATACGGCAACGATCGCGACCGGACGGCCGACCTGCAATTCACTCTCAAAAACCTGAATACGGGAAATTCCATTGAGAATTCGCTCCAGACCGGGGCGCTGGAAACCAACGACCTCGACGACCGGACGATCCGTCTCAACAATGAATGGCGGCCCGGAGAAAATCATGTTCTGGAATTCGGAGTCCAAGCCACGGCCAACCGGACCCGATACAATTTCGAGACCCAAGACGAAGCCGGCGACACGGGGGGTCCGCGCATTCCCACCCGTCTCCTTCCCCGAACGCGTCTCCTCAGTCGCGACGACCGGGGCCTACAGACTTCCGGATACCTTCAGGATCGGATGACCCTGTTCGACCGCTTGACCCTGACTCCAGGGATCCGCCTCAGCTATTTCGACATGACCAAAAAAACCTACATCGAGCCTCGGCTCTCGTTCAGCTTGAGAATCTCCGAAAAATTCCGACTGAAAGGCGCCTGGGGCCTCTACAACCAGTTCGTGAGCCGGGTTGTTCGGGAGGATGTCCTCATCGGGAACCGCGAATTCTGGGCTTTGGGCGGGACAACGAACGTTCCGGTCTCCTCGGCCGAGCATTACATCCTCGGAGCGAGCTACGAGACGCCCGATCTGCTCGTGGATGTCGAAGCTTATGACAAACCGCTGAACGGGCTGGCGGAGTTCGCCCCGCGGTCCAGCACTCCCGTCCCGGGCGGGGATTACAGCCAATTCATCCAGAACGGGACCGGAACGGCGAAGGGGGTCGAGTTCCTCGTCCAGAAGAAAATCGGCGACTACACGGGCTGGATCAGCTATACCCTAAGCCGGGTTCTTTACGATTTTCCCGCCCTCAGCGTCGAACCCTATCCCGCCTTGCATGACCAGACGCACGAAGTCAAATTCGTCAACAGCTACGATTGGAAAAAGTGGACGTTCGCTGCGACCTGGATCTACGCCACCGGCAAGCCGTATACGCCAATCCTGGGCGTGGATCAAGTCGTCGTGGGCCTGCGGCTCGCCGATCGTCCCATCATCGGCGACAAGAACAGCGCCCGTCTTCCCGCCTACCACCGTTTGGATCTGGCCGCGACATACAAATTCAAATTGGGCGGTCACCCGCTTGTCGCCGGGGTGACCGTATTCAACCTCTATAACCGGAAAAACATCTGGTACAAAGAGTACCAATTGACGGGCGGCGAGCTCGTCGAGAGCAATTTCTATTTCATGGGGTTGACCGTCAACGCCTTCGTCGATTTCCGATTTTAAAATCGGGAACGGAAGCTCGGGGCCCCGGCCGCCGTCGAACGTTTCCCTCTTTGGAAAAAGAATGCCCAAAGAGATTATTACTTCGGCTCGACCCCGTCCCAGCAAAAGGTGCAGAGCCGCTCTTTGGGCAGGCCGATGGCCGCCACCAGATCCGCGAGGCGCTGGTATTTGAGCGTCGTCAGTTTCAGCCTCTGCCGGATCCGCTCCTCCATGGCCTTGTATTGGTCCGTGTCTTCCCGCGTGTAATCCGTCAGGTCGGAGAGGTATTCGCCTTCGATCTCTCGGATGGCCCGCCGGGCGGCCAGATCCATCTCCGACCGGGAGACCGAGAAATTGAGGAACTTGCAGCCGAAGACGAGCGGCGGGCAGGCCGGCCGCATATGGACCTCCAGGGCTCCGCAATCGTAGAGCCGCTGGATCGTATCCTGAAGCTGGGTTCCCCGGACGATGGAATCCTCGCAGAAAAGGAACTTTTTGCCCTTGATCAGATCCCCGATAGGGATGAGCTTCATCCGGGCGACGAGGTCCCGGACGCCCTGGCTCTGGGGCATGAAGCTTCGGGCCCAGGTGGGGGTATATTTGACGAACGGCCGCTTGAACGGGACGCCGGCCTCGGCCGCGTAGCCCAGGCCGTGGCCGACACCCGAGTCCGGGATCCCGGCCACGAAATCGATCGGGACCGGGTTGTGTTTCGCCAGGAACGCCCCGCAGCGGTTCCGCGCATCCTCGACGTTGATCCCCTCGTAGCTCGAGGCCGGGAAGCCGTAGTACACCCAGAGAAAGGCGCAGATCTGAAGCGTGTCGCCCGGCGGCTGTCTCTGCTCGTACCCCTCGGGGGCGATGAAAACGATCTCTCCGGGCCCCAGATATTTTTCGACCTCGAAGCCGAGGTTGGGGAAGGCGCACGTCTCCGAAGTGACGGCGAAATTGCCCGCTTTCTTGCCGAGGACGATCGGCGTCCGGCCCCATTTATCGCGGCCGGCGTACAAGCCCTTCTCGGTCAGGATGAGGACGGAGCAGGAGCCCTCGATGGAATCCTGGAGGTGCCGGATCCCCGCCTCGAAGCTTTCCTCCTGGTTGATGAGCGCCGCGGCCAGTTCGGTCGGGTTGACCCCGCCGGTCCCGATCTCGGTGAAATGCAGCCCCCTCTTCCGGAAAAGACCCTCGGACAGCGCCGCGGCGTTCTTGATGGCGCCGACGGTGACGATGGCGTAGTCCCCGAGATGGGAGCGGATGAGCAGAGGCTGGTCGTCAAAATCGCTGATCACCCCGATGCCGGCCCAGGAATGCATCCGGTCGAGGTCCGGATCGAACTTGGAGCGGAACTGGGCGTTCTCGATGCTATGGATGACGCGGACAAAGCCGTCCTTCTGGCGGACGGCCAGCCCGCCCCGCTTCGTCCCGAGATGGGAGTGGTAGTCGGTGCCGTAGAACAGATCGGCGATGCAGTCATCCCAGGAAGCGATCCCGAAAAATCCTCCCATGCCGTTCTCCTCGTCGTTCAGTCCTGCCGGCTCTCGGGTTCCGCGTGAACGAGCACCCGGACCAGGTCCGGAATTCCTTCTTTCAAGCGTTCCTCGATGCGGGTGGACACATCGTGAACCTGAACGATCGATAGTTGCTTCTCAAAATGGCAGTGCAGAGAGACCGAATATTTGTCCGCGTGGCGCCGGACCATGACGTTGTGGCAGCGGGAAGCGCCGGCGACCTCATTGGTCAGCTTTTTGACCTTGTCCACGATAGCCGACTCCCCGGACGTCACGTCGACGCCTTCGCCGATGCCCGTGCCGCGGGATTCGATGTGGGTGTTGATCTGGGAGATCTCGGGCATGTCGTCCTTGAGGTCTTTTTCGATATGCGTCGCCAAGTCGTGGGCCTGCTGCAGGGACAGATGGTCGTCAACCTCGAGGTGGAGGTCGATAATGAACCGATCGCGATTCTCATACAGGCTGATGTTGTGGACGCTCATCTGGTTCCGGTAGGCGATGGCCCGGATCCGCTTGGCCTTGGTCTCGCGCTCGACCTCGCGCGGGTCGGTGTGAATGACGACATCGGCGCCGGGAGCGACGCTCTGGACGCAGGCCTCCACCGATTCGGCGATGGCGTGGGTCCGTTCGAAGGACAAGTTGCGGTCCACGTCGACGGTCATGTCGACGAAGACGCTGGGGCCGGACCGCCGGAGCCGGACCTGGCCGACGCTCATGACGCCCTCGATCACGCCGGCGGCCTCGGAGATCTTCTGGGCCAAGCCGTCCGGGGCCCGATCGAGGAGGACGTCCACGGTCCGTTTGCCGAGCTTGTAGCTCACGAACAGGACGATGAAGGCGACGCCCAGCGCGGCGACCGCGTCCGCCTTCTGCAAAAGCTCCGCCTGGCGGTGAAAGACGTGCTGGCCGAACCAGACGAGGAGCAGGCCGCCGATGACCACGCTCGAGCTCCACACGTCCGTCGAAAAGTGAAGGGCGTCGGCCTCCAGGGCCTGGCTGTGATGCTTCCGGGCGGCCCGATAGAGCATCCGGGACCGGCTCACGTCGACCCCAATGGAGATGACCATCACCAGGAACGCCCAGAGACCGGGATCGATCTCGATGGTTTGGAAGGCGATGCGGCGGACCGCCTCAAAGATGATCCAGGCGCAGGTGACGAAGAGCAAAACCGTTTCGACGAGGGCGGAGAAGTTCTCGATCTTGCCGTGGCCGTAAGGATGGTCACGATCGGCCGGCCGATCCGAGACGCTCACGGCCACGAAGGTGATGAACGCGGCGACCAGGTCCAGGCCGGAGTGGGCCGCTTCGGCCAGGATGCCCAGACTGCCCGTGACGATTCCGACGACCAGCTTCATGGAGGTGAGCAAGAGCGCAGCCAGAACGGAATTGCCGGCCGCGGCCTTTTTCTCCCGCTCGGCCGAAATGATATTCGGGGACGTTTCAGATGGCATCGCTGTTTAGACGCTCCGGAAGGATCCTTATTTTAGCATAGCCTCGGGGAGGGAGCAATCGCGGAAAATGGGGTCAGCGCGAAAAAAAGCGCCCGCTCCCCGGAGGCGGGAGCGGGCGCTCTGGTAATCAAACTGACCTGGCGCTGCCGCTGCGTTGGGTGGCTTCGGCCACGCCGGCCGGCCTCATCGTTATTTGAGTTTAACGACGTGGACCGTGCCGTCGCCGTACTTCTTGGCCAGTCCGTCGATGGTCCGGCCGCCGAATTTAGCGGCCATGGCATCGATGGTCGGTTGGTTCGGGAGCATGTTGTTGGCCCCGGCCTTGCATTCCTCGATGTTGCCGGCGACCATGATGATCATTTTATCCGGCTGCAGCCACTTCTGGGCGACGCGCTTCAGGTCGGCGACCGTTACCTTCTCGTACTTCGCCAGATAGGTGTCGTAGTAATCCATCGGACGGCCGCTGAATTCGAGGTTGGCGAAGCTCTGGGCGATGGAGCCGATCCCCGAGAACATGGAGGGGAAAGCGTTGACCCGGGCGTTCTTGGCGAACTTGAGGTCGGCTTCGCTGACGTCCCCGTTATGCATCCCCTCGATGAGGTCCAGCATCAGCTGGGAGGCGAAGACGACCGTCGAGTTCTTGGTCTGGCAGGAGGCCGTGAACGTTCCGGGATAGAGAATCCCGGCTCCGCCGCCGCCACCCCCGCCGCCGCGCTGACCGCCGCCGCCCCCGCCGCCGAAACTGGAGCTGGTGGAGTAGGCCAGCCCGTTATCGGTGCGCACGACCTTGGTGATGCGCGAAGAGAACGAGCCGCCGCCGAGGATGTAGTTCATCAGATCGACCGCGGCGTAGTCGGGGTCGTCCACCATCAGGCCGAGATGCCCGATCCGGATGATCCCCTGGTTCGGGATGACCTCGGGTTGGACCATGTAGACGCCCGCCTTGGACGCCTGTTGGACCTTTGGAATGGCCGGCACGGCTTTCTCCGCCTTGCGCCATTTCCCGAACGTGGCTTCCAGCTTCTTCATCATATCGGCTTTCTTGAAATCGCCCGAGACCACCAGGATGGCGTTATTGGCCCCCCAAAACTTCTTGTGCCAGGCGACCAGGTCGGCCCGGGTGATACCGGTGATCGTCGCTTCTGTGGTTTCCTGGGTGATGGGCGAGTTTTCGCCGTAGATCAAATCGCTGTAAACGCGGCCGGCGACCTGGGCGACGTTTTTATTGCGATTCCGGATCGCGGGCAGGGCCTGGTCCTTCTCCCGGCGGAGCTTGTCGTCGGGGAAGGCCGGGTTGGTCAGGATGTCCATCCAGACCTTGAGGCCCTCGTCGAGATACTTGATGTTGATGGACAGGTTGCGGGCCGTCACCGTCCCCGCTAGAAAGTCCATCCGCTCGTTGATCTGTTCGCCGGTCATGGTGGTGCTGCCGCCCGAGCGCATGATCGAACCGGCGAAGCCGTCCACTCCCAGTTTGTCCTTGGGCTCGAGGAAAGGCCCGGTCCGGACGAGCAGCGAGGCGGTGAACCAGGGGATCTCGTGATCCTCGGCGATGTAGACCACCAGCCCGTTCGACAGCTTCGTCCGAAACTCGGAAGCCTTGGGCACCTTGAAGTTAAGCGGAGGATAAGTGAATTGTTCCGGTCGCGGTCCCTTGGGCGTTTGTCCGCTCTGTCCGGCGGCCTGCGCATCGATCGCGAAAACGAAAGCGAGCACGAGCAGGACCGGGATGAACCATGAACTTAAATGTCGTCTGATCATTGTCATTTCCTTTCCGGTAAGCGCGGCGGGCCGCTACTTTTCCCGCTCCAATACGCCGGTGACGCAGTTGTCCTTCGTCAAATATTTCTTGGCGACCCGCATCAGGTCGGCCGGCGTCACGGCCATGCGCTGCTTGTATTGGTCGTCGAGATGCTGCCAGCGGTAGGCCACTTCCATCGAGGCCAGCTGGCCGGCGATCCCCGTCCCGGCCAGGCTTTGGAGATAGCGGGCCTCGACCGAGTTCTTCACCCGCTGGAGCAGGGTCTCGTCGCAGGGCGTGTTCTTCGCCTCTTCGATGTAGCCCCAAAGCTCTTTCTCGAGCTGATCGAGAGGAACGACGGGGGCGTTCTTGATTTCCTTGGCCGTGGTGCTGACGCTGAACTCGCCGTCATACTCGGAATTGGAGGCCCGGGCCATGACGTTGGTCGCGTGCTCGTTCTTCAGGACCAGATCGAGGTACATCTTGCCCGTCCTCGCGCTCATGACCTGACTCAGAATGGACAGGGGGGCCAGGTCGTCGTGCCACAGCGGCGGGATATGGAACAGGATCTGGACACTCGGGTTCGCCGCGGCCCGGCCGAGGACGCGCTTCTCGATATACGGCGCCTTGAAGTCCGGGCCGTTGACCTTGCGGTAATATTCGGGGGACGGTTCCTCGGTGCGGACGCGCGGCGAGGGGCCTTTGGACGGGATCGGGCCGAAGTATTTGTTGATCAGGACCATCGTCGGCTCGACATCGATGTCGCCGGCCAGAACCAGGACCGCGTTATCAGGACGATAGTACTGGTTGCGATAGTCCATCATCTCCTGCTTGGTGACGCGGCTGACGTCGGACATCCAGCCCAACACCTCCCAGTGGTAGGGGCTCGCGGCATAGAACGTGGCGTTGAGCTGCTCGTTGAAGAAGAACCCGGGCCTGTTCTCGCTCATCCGGCGTTCCTCGACGATGACGTCGCGCTCCGAATAAAACTCGCGGAAAATGGGATTGACCATCCGGTCCGCCTCGAGGGCGAAATAGAGCTCGAGCTTGTTCTTCGGCAGGGTGACGTAGTACTGGGTCATCTCCTGCCCCGTCGAGGCGTTCAGGCCGGTCCCGCCGGCCTCCTGATAGGCCCCCCAGATCTCCTCGCTGACGATCGTTTCGGCCTTCTCCTTCGTCAGCAGGTCCGAGGCTTGCTTCTTGAGGGCCATGATCTTGGCCTCGTCGCGGCCCTTGATCTTGGACTCTTCGGCCACGATCTGTTCTTCCAGCGCGTCGATCTGCCGGTTGTATTCGTTGTCCTTCTCCAGAGTTCCCGGCTTGATGCCCATCGTATAGGTCCCTTTGAACATCATGTGCTCGTGGAAGTGCGAGACGCCGGTGATGCCCGGCCGCTCGTTCACCGAGCCGACCCGGAAGGCCAGGATGCAGCGGACCGTGGGCGTGTCCGCCCGCTTGACCATCAGGACCCTCAGCCCGTTGGGCAGAGTTCGTTCGATGACTTGCTTGGCCAGGCTGAGCTCCTGGGCCGCGAGGGGCCCCAGGCCGACGAACAACAAGAGCGGGATCAAAAGGATTAGACGTACGAATTTTCGAGAAATCATAGGTTTCACCTCCTGGTGGCTTATCTATATATCGCCGTCGCGGCCTTGTCAAGGCGCCTGGGAAATGTCCAGAGATTCCGCACCGACGGAGCTTTTAGGTCGAACTGGGGGCTTTGATTAGCCCCCGGAGGCAACCTCCGGAGCTCGGAAGATGATTTTGAGGAAGGGACATGCCTGAAGTAGGATTGGGGGGGCTGATTTCGGCCGGTGAGAACAACTCCCCCTTTTGAAAAAATACGGCCAGGAACGAAGAGCCGGGATCTATGGCGATAGGCTCCGAGCGAATAGATCTGCGGCCATTATTTGAACAAAATAAATCTGGCTGTGCCGAGCCCTCAAGCACGGCTTGATGTTGAGATGAAGAAAGGCCCGGTAGAGGTTGAGCGCCAATAGAACCAGAAGCCAGAAGGCGCTGATTGCGGTTGGATGATGCCGATAAACATGATCGGCATGCCAGACGGCGGCCAACTCCCGGAACCCCTGGTTTTCGATCCACCAACGATTGTGCCCGAGCCGTACGACAGTCAAGGCTTCCGTCTGGGCCTGCGGCAGCGTCGTCATCCAGATCCACTCCGACTCGGTCCTCTCTTCTTGGTGGTCCCGCTGGCGAACGACCGTCCGCGTTTCCAGAGAACGGACCACCCGGACAGATTCCCGCAGCGAGGGCCAGGACGTCAGATCCTCCACATCCCAGACCCGGCGGGCGACATTTTTATCGATTTGGAGGGTCGGCTTCTGACCTTGAAAAATTCCTCGGGCATCCTGGAGAAGATCCCGCCGCTCGTCTTTGAGGACCAGAATCACGTCCTTGTGTTCCCGTCGGAGCCTCGAGACGAAGGGCGCCTTGAGATACAAACCGTCGGCCAGGACCAGATCGAAAGCCCTCGGATACTCCTTCAGCAACCGATCCAGAAGCCGCTGAGCGCAGGCCACTTCGTCTTCCCCCTTGCGTTGCGGCTCGATGTCGAGAAGAAACGGGAAACGGTCGCCGGACAACATGGCCAAAACCAGCCGGTGATAATACTGCCGTCGGCCGTCGGACAACCGCCGTTCCAGACAGCCCGAACAACAGCGTCGAAACGAGGCGCTCGACTCGTGCCCGTCGAGGATCAGGACGGCATGACCATAGGATTTCCCCAGGGCCTTGTTCCGTTTCAACCGGTCATAGACGGCCTGAAGAAGTCCCCGCAGATCCTCCAGCGGGATTTGAGTGAAAACCCGGCCGATCGTGTCGGCGCTGGCCATCCGGGAATCCAACCAACGCCGCCAGAAGGGAAGGGTCTTATCCTGTTCGAGAGCATGGAGACTGCCCCGTCGAACAAGGGCCATGATGAACGCGGCGCCCACGATCGTCGCTGTCGGAAGGAGGGGATATCGCCGGGAGTCGGTAACCCGGGAAAGAAGAGTCCGGAGTCCATAGCGTCGTTCGGCATAGGCCAGAAACCGTCGGAGGATGGGTTACCTCTTCTTCTTTTTAAGTCGGGCCCAGGAGGAAGCGGCGATCTGATCCAAGAGATCGAGGATCTCATGGTATCGATCCACCAAGAGCCGGGCGGTAGTCTCTTGATCCTTGGGGATGTGAAGCTGTTCGGTTTTCCCGTTGGCGCGGCGGGTGAGGACGAGCGCCGTGTGCTTCTCGCCCCGTTGGCACTTGCAGTTGGCCTTGCCGCACGAGACTTGACGAAGATTGGGGGTGGCGTGGAGGAACTCTTCGCGGGAGATGAGAGGCTTCAGGCGCGAGCGACTCTCGCGTTCAACACGGGTCATGCCGGCAGGTCGCATGGGCATCTCCAGTCTTATATACCTATATAATATAAGATACAGTTCAATGTCAAGCGTTTTTTTTGAATGCGAAACTGCTTGGAGCCCGGAATCCCGAAAAACTCCCCCAGTTCCAGGCTAGATTATACCCCAGATTATTTAACTTGCGGAATCACTGGTGATACAAGCATCCCGGATCCGCGGCCCCTCGTCCGTTGACAATTGCCCGATAAACTCATACGATACGAAATAATAAGCCCATGGGGTTGGAATTCACGCCAGCCAAATGAAAACGCTCATCATCGTTCCCGCCTACAATGAAGCCCGCAGCATCGGACCCCTGCTCCGGGAACTTAAAAGGGAAGGGCCGTGGGATATTCTGGTGATCAACGACGGTTCGACCGACGATACCGAGGACGTCGTCCGAGGATCGGGCGTTTCCTGGATTTCTCTGCCCCTGAATCTGGGAATCGGCGGAGCGGTGCAGACCGGCCTCCGCTATGCCCGGGAAAAACATTACCAGATCGTCGTCCAGGTGGATGGAGACGGCCAGCACGATCCGCGCCAAATCGAACGGCTGATTCAGCCGATCCTCCGGCATCAGGCGGATGCGGTCATCGGCTCGCGTTTCCTTCAAAAAACCGATTTCCGGTCGAACTGGCACCGGAGGACGGGAATCCGGTTTCTGCAGTTCCTCAGCCGTCTCCTGGCGGGACAGTCCGTCACGGACTGCACCTCCGGATTTCGCGCCTTCAACGAGAAAGCCGTTTCGCACCTGGCCGACCATTACGCCGTCGATTACCCCGAACCCGAAGCGGTCATTTCCTTGTTCAAACAAAGGTTCCGCATTCTCGAGGTTCCCGTGGCGATGAGAAGCCGGAAGGCGGGCCGCTCGTCGATTTCAGGGTGGGCGTCGATCTACTATCTCTATAAGGTCGTCGTCTCCATGGTCATCGAATTCATCAGGAGTCCCCATGAGTAACATTTCCCTCCTCTCCATTGCGGGGAGCGTCGCCTCTTTCGTCATCATCGTCGTCCTGACCCGCCAGAGAAAGATCCGTGAGCAGTATGCCCTGATCTGGCTGGCGATGGGGTGTCTCATTCTTGTCTTTTCCGTTTTCAGGAGTCTCTTGGATCCGATCGCCAGATTCCTCGGGATCTATTACGCCCCCTCTCTGCTGATCATTCTCATCGTTTTCTTCGGCATGGTTCTCGGGATCCATTTCACCATCGTCCTGTCGAAGCTGACCGAAAACCAGACGAAGCTGATCCAAGACATCGGCTGGGTCAAGCATAGGCTGGATCAACTTGAAAAATCAGGAGGTGCGGAGGACACATCGAAACAGGCCGTTCCTGGCCCTGAAGGACCGGCGTGAGCTTCGCCCATGCGTGGACGGCCGTCGTTCCAAAGCCCTGATCGCGGGTAAGCCTATGGATTCCGCGCCGCGGCCCCTCCTCCATCGGATCATTTTGGGATGCCTCATTCTCTCGACGCTACTGGTCTATTTTTTTTGGGGGGCCAAGGCGCTCTTCGAGAAGAATCAACTGCCCCTTCCCTTCGGGTTCACCTATTGCCTGGGGCAGGAGAAGGATTCCCGCTGCGGAAAAGTCCAATCCCTGAATGCCGAAGCCGTACAGGCGATATTCGCCGCGGCCCATCACGGCGATCTGCTGGTCCTGAATTCCTGGATTAGAAGCTCCGAGGATAAATCCGTCCGATTGTTTTTTGCCGGAACCGGGAACTCCCAATTGACGGCCAATGGCGGGCGTTCGTTCTCGTTTTCGGGGTCGATCCAGCGCCTCCCCCTGAAGAAAGGGTACAACGAGATCACGATCCAATATCAATCGCCGGGCGATGAACAGCCCCAATTGACGTTTTCGCTGTCGGACGATGTCCCCTTTTACGATTTTATCCTGCCCCGGCACTCCGCCTCGAAAATCCTGTCTCCGCTGCTGTCCGTTTTAGATCATTGGAAACTGGCGATTTTCGTCCTGACCTTCATCGTTCTCGTGGGCAAATTGGGACTCGCCGCGTTGGCGATCCCATCGAAGGCGATGGAGGTTCTCCCGAACGGAAGCGCCTCTGGATTTTTCAGGGCTTTTTCTTTTTTCCTGGTTTTCGGCCCTTGGGGCATATATCTGAACCATGCCTTGAGGCTCGGCGTTCCGGATTTCGTCTTTCTCGGGGCGGGCCTGATCGGCTCGCTGGGCATCGTTCTGGCCTCTGTCTTTCGTAAAAAACGGAACGAGCGCGGGGATCGCCGTTCCTTAATCGTTCTAGCCTTGATTATCTTGTTTGTGTTTCTCCATATCTATTTGGATTCAGGTTCCCTTCTGCCCCCTCCCAATCAACTGGGCGACTTGCCCACCCATATGCAGATGATGCGGCATTATCAAGACACCGGCGATTTTTTGCGCGAGAATCCATACGGCATTTATCCGCAGGGCATTCACGCCTGGATCGCCCTCACGGCTAAGACCTTCCGCCTTCCCCTCCAAGAATCCGTAATCGTTTTTCTGGCTTTTGTTATGATCATGATCTATTTCCTGATCTACCGATTGAGCCAGGACCTCTTCGGACGAAGCCATTTCGTTTACTTTTTCGGCGCGCTTTCCCTGTCTCATTTCCGGTTCATTTACGAAGCGTTTTTTCATTCGTATTCGTTTCCCTCCTTGGTGGCCATCCTCTTCTTCCTGTTGTCGCTCCATTTTTTTCTGAGGACGGACCTTGTTCCGTCATCGATCGCGTTGGCCGGCGCCGTGATCACCTATCCCTACTACGCTTTTTTCTTCTTCGGAGTCACCCTTATCCTGGCCCTGGGCTGGCTCAAAGAACACGGGAGAACGCCCTGGCAAAAATGGAGGCGCTCGCTTTATTATTTCTCGACTCCGCTCGTTTCGTTTTTCGTCTATGGCTATCACTATTGGACGTTCGGCTTTTCGCAACAAGAGCAAGGATTCCGGACCGCGTTCAAAGTCAATCCCTTCCTCAGCATGCAGATCATCAATGCCCTGTTGCTCCTGATAGGCGTCCACGCTCTTCTAAAAGAGGGGAACAACCGCCGGGCCATGCGGTTCGTCTTAGGCGCCGTGGCGGGCTTTCTGGTCTATTTTATTCCCTATTATTTCTTTTCCTTCGGCTCAACCTACTATTTCATCAAGAACATGCAATATGTGATTTTGCTGAGCATTCCCCTGGAAATCGTCGCGCTGGACAGGATGTTCCACAGATTCGAGCGGACCGTCTGGGTAAAACCGGCGGTTTTTCTGGGAGCGGCAGGCATCTTCGTCCTCAGGATCATTAAAATAATCCCTTTTTGATACGTTCGACGGCGGCCGACGTCCGGCCGGCATGGAGGGGTTAGGGCGTCAGCTTTGCCGCAGCAGCCAGCGCAGGGCGTTCTTTTGCAGCTTCACGTATTCGAGATTCCAGAAGCCGGGAATGGTATGGCCCGGCGCCATGAAGCACACCCGCCCCTTGCCGTAATCGTAGGCCCAACAGGCCTCGCAGGTCGGGCCCTGGTTGCCGTACTTGGGCGTCGAATATTCCAGCCCCTGTTCATTGACGCTCCGGACTAGCACGGTCCTGGGGTCCTTGTCGTAGATCAGGAAGTGCTGCTCCTCGGTCACCACGAAATCGTTGACGCCCCGGGTGATCGGATGGTCGCGGTTCACGATCTTCATCTTGTAGGGGCGGAAGCCCGTGTGCCCCGTGAACAAGGCCCCTTCGACGTGGCGGAAATCGGCGTTCCCCCCGGAGATGTAGCTGGCGTTATGGAAGAACCAGGCCGAGCCCCCTTTTTCGACGAATTCGCGGATGGCCCGGCCCTGCTCGGGGGTGAGCCAGTTCACGGCGCTCTCGTCCAAGGCGGGCAGGGGCGGTTCGCTGACGATCTTGATCTTCTCCGGATCCATAAAGGGATACGGCGACGTATATCCCCCTGGAAAGGACAGCCCGTCGCAGAGCATGAGAATAACCTTGTGGTCGACCAGCGTCTCCCGGGTGAGGAGCGTCCAGTCGGAGGTGAAGGAAACCGAAGCGCCCGCGTCCTTGACCAAGGTCCGGGTCAGAGCCGTCCGGATGTAATCGAAGCTGTGCCAGCGGTCGCCGATCAAGGCGAAGACGTCGGCCTTGGGCGGAGAGGACAAGGTTCGCCAGGGCGGCAGGGCCGCGCTCAAGGCCGAGGCCGCGCCGCCCAGGCCGAGGGTCCGGAGAGCGAAACGACGGGACACGGATGTCAAGTTCTTCATCGCTTATCCTCCACGGGAACAGATTTGGCCGCGGGCCGACGCCGCCACCAGCCGGCCAGCAGAGAGCCAGATATATTCATCCACGGGCCGAAGATGGCCGGGGCGAGGGCCGCGCTCGTGCTCTTAAGGACGTCGATGGCGATCCCCGAAGCCATGCCTCCGTTCTGCATCCCGACTTCCATCGCCACGGCCCGGCAGGCCGCTTCGTCCAAGCGGGCCAGGCGCGCGCCCCAATAGCCGAGGCCGTACCCGGTGCCGTTGTGGAGGATCGCGGCCAGGATCAGCAGCGGTCCGACGGTCAAGAGCTGATCGCGCGACTGGGCGGTGATCACGGCGATAATGAGGCAGATGGCGGCCATGGAGATGAGGGGAAGGGCTTTGTCCATCCAACGCTCGGGCCCTTTGAGCCAGACGGCGATGACTAATTTGGCCAGGATCGTCAGGCCGAGAAGGATGAAACCGAGGGCGAGCCCGCCTTTGAGGACGATCAGCGCGCCCCAGAATCGCGCCGGGATATGAAAGACGCCGACCGCGAAGGCCAGGAACGACACGCCGGTCAGCGCCCAAAACGCTTTTCGCCCTCCCCATGGCTTGGGGCTATAAAGGAGCCAATGGGCGATTAGCCCGGCGAAGATGGGGATGATGATCATGTTGAAGATCGACAGCATCATGGCCGTGAAATCGACGGGGATGAGCCGCCCGGCCAGAGTCTTCATCCAGAAGGGCGTGACGACCGGAGAGAGAAGCGTCGTGGCCGAGGTGATCGTCACCGAGAGCGGCACGTTGCCTCCGGCCAGATACGTCATGACGTTGGAGGCCACGCCGCTCGAGACCGAGCCGATGAGGATGATGCCCGCGGCCACCTCGGCCGGGAAGCCGAAGGTCATGGCGATTCCGTAGCCGACGAACGGCATGACCGTGAACTGCAGGACGACGCCGATCAGGACCGGCCAGGGCATGGCCAGGACGTTCTTGAAATCCCGGGCGCTGAGGGTCGTGCCGACGCCGAAGGTAATGATCTGGATGAGGGGCACGATGAGGACCTTCAGGTCCGTCCCGAACCATGTCCGAAAGGCCGCCGGATAGAGCATCGAGGCGGCGACGAAGACAAGGACCCACAAGGTGAAATTGTATTTTTTATACAGCCGCCGGAACCGGCCCCGGGGCGGCGCGTCGGATGTCATAGTTTGTACAGCTCCGCCATCCGCTGGTTGGGTTTGTACTTCATGATGCATTCCTCGAGAGGCGTACCGAGCAATTGGATCTTGCCGTAGTCGCCCTGGCCCATGCCGGCCTCGGCCATGGCCGTCAGGTAATTGACGGTCCGGGGATCGAAGCCCATGACCCGGGTCGCGGTGATGTCCGTTGCCACGGCGTCCCGGCCGGCGAGAGCCACGTGCGAGGCGATGGGCGAACCCCAGGCCGGGCCGTTGCCCTCGATGCCGATGAAGCCGTCGATGACGGCCAGATCGGGAAAGACCTCCTGCCCGATGTGGAACATGTTGTAGTGGAGGAGGTCGTGGCGGGCCGGCGCCGCCTGGTGCATCAACCCCTTGTCGTTCGTCTTGTAATCGTTGAGGGGCGAGGCCATGATCACGTTCTTGATCGAGAGGGTGACAAAAACGTAGTTGTGCGTCTTCATCCGGGCGACCGAGATGATATAGAGGTCCGGGTCGAGAAGGGTATTGATGATGCGGATCCGCGACGGCTGATTGTTCAGGCCGAGGATGTAGCGATGCTGGAACGAATCCAGGTTGAGGTCCATGATCCTGGTGTTATATTCCTTCTCCAGCCGGAGATACCCGTTGTAACGAAATCCCTCCATGGTGTTGTGGACGCTCGATTCGCCGATCAGAATTTGGCTTTTGACATGCGGCGTCAGAAAGTCGAGGACGGCCCGGATGGCGTCCACGTGCGTCACGCAGGCGGCGCAATCGGCCAGGACGATGTTCGGCTTGATCAGGATTTTCCTGTTGCCGATTGAACTCAGAACCTCGTCCTCGATCAGCTTAAGCGAGCGGAAAACGATGTCGTAGCGGTTCGTGTCCTTGACCAGGGCCACACGCGCGGGCGGAGCGGCCCGGCCGAGCCGGCTGACGGGAAAATGGATCTGCCCATAGGGGTCGTCGGGGGGAGGCGCGGCCGACGCGCCCGGCACGAACAGGCGCGCCCCGCCCAAGGCCGCCGCGCCGGCAGCCCAGCCGACCCGCTTGAGAAAATCCCGCCGATGGAGGCCGTGTGCGTCCGGCATGGTCGACTCCTCTTTTTCACGGTTCATTTCGAGCCGTATGTCAGCCCTTTGACGTTCGTCTTGATCCTGAAGATCTTGTCGTAGCTCACGATGAAGAGCGTCTTCATGTCCTCGCCGCCGAAGCAGCAGCTGACCGGATACGTGGGCGTATTGATGATTCCCAGGAATTGGCCCTTGGGATCGAAGACCTGGACACCCATGTACGTGGCCACGTAAATTCCGCCGTTCTCGTCGATGGTCATTCCGTCGGCGCCGCTCGACCGGCCCTTCCGCTCGACGACCTCGGGCGGGAGGACGAGCTGGGCGAATTTCCGGGAGTTGCTGAGCGTGCCGTCGTCATTGACGTCGTAAGCCCAGACCCAGTTGTCCTTGTCGCTGTCCACATTCCAGAACGCCTCGTTATCGTAAGTGTTGTTGACATAAAGTGTTTTGCCGTCGGGGCTGAGGAGGATGCCGTTGGGCATGGCGAAATCGTTGAGCGGGATGACCCGGACGAGCTTGCCTTGGGGCTTGAGATAGAAGACCGAGCGGCCGGGCTGGAATTTCTTGGCCTCCGCGGTGAATTGGGGATCGGTGAAATAGATCCCCCCCTTGCCATCGGTGACGAGATCGTTGGGGCCGTCGATGGATTTGCCCTCGAATGTCGAAGCCAGTGTCCTCACAATCCGCCCCTTCGTCGTCATCTCGATGAGGCGGTGACCGAACATATCGCAGACGGCGAGGTTGCCGTTGGAGAGGGGCAGAAGACCGTTGGTTTGGAGGCCCCTGGCGATATACCGATATGTTCCGTCCGGATCGACTTCGACCGTGGCGCTGCGCTTGGGATCGCCGGTCCATTTCTGGTCGAAATACATGCTCGAGAGATAGAGCTTGCCGTTGAGCCATTTCGGCCCCTCGGTGAAGGTTAGGCCCGGTTCTGTCTTGGCCCCGTCCACGAACAGCTCGACCTCGGCGCCGGAGGGGATAATAGCCCGGAAGGCGGTTTCGCGGTCAAGCTTCTTGGCCATATAATCCGGCCGCGGCGGGAAGAACACATCGAGGACGTCGCAGCCCCGGTCGCCGACCTTGCCGCCGTGGACCATCGTCCCCGGCAGGTAGAGAAGATCGCCTGTTTTCATGGCCGCCGAGCCGTCCAGGATGATCTCGTCCATTTCCCCGCGCAGGACGCACATAAGCTGTTCCTCGGGATGGAGGTGCAACGAGAACGCCATCCCCGGATCCATGCGCAGGAAGCTCAGTTGAGCGCCGTGTCCTCCGATGAGTCGGGAATTGGCCCCGGGCCGCAGTTCGGTGAATGGAACATCGTGAAGGTCATGGATCTTCCCCGGCAGAATAGTCGGAGCGACCGGGAATGCCGGCGCGGGGATATCCGCTGGAACGTTCTTGGTGCCCGCCTTGGCCAAGTAGTCGGCCCGGGAGGGCCAATAGACCTCGACGATCTCGGCTCCCCCGGCACCGGCCTGAAGGCCGTTCTCCGCGCCCTTTTCCAGCAGGAGAAATTCGTTTATGGGCACTTCGCCGTGCGTCCCATCGGGCTCGTCGCGCGGCGCGGCCCGCATCGTGACGTATTTTCCCTCGATCCACTGGCCGATGTCCCCTTTCATGACGACCATGAGGCGCTCGGCGGGAAGAGTTTCTTTGGGGATCGTCGCCCCCGGAGCGAGGGCCAACCAGGCCACCAGGTTGCCCTGGCCCCAATACATCCGCGCCTTCACGCCCGGGGCCAGTTCGGTCTCAGGGAGCGAGGTGATCGCCGTCACGACGCCGTCGGCCAGGTTCGGTTTCAGTTTAATGTTCGGAATATCGTCGCGCGTGCGGACGGTCAGCTTGTTGTCGGCGATGAGCTTGTCGTTCTTTGCCGCCCAATCCGGCTTTCGGGCACAGGCCGCAAGAAGCGATAGCGCGACGATGACGAAAACGATCTGCTTCGATTTTTTCATGGCCTCCTCCCCTCACTTCGTTTGTTCGTGGTCGTGGCGGTTGCCCATGTACAGCCAGAGCATGGGCTCGTCCGTGGCGTTGATGGAGCTGTGGGGAACTTTTTTATTCGGCGGGATGAGGAAGGCTTCGCCCGGCTCCTGCCGGAAGAGACGGTTGCCGAACAGGAGCAGGCTCGTCCCCTTGAGCTGGCACCAGATCTCCTCGCAGCCCGGGCCGTGGACATGCGGCTGAGCGATATCGAACTTGTCGATCGAGACGACGGCGAAGCCCATGGGGTTGGCGAACTTGGGCGGCGTGTCCCAGGTCAGCCCGCGGCCGATGTGGGCCCAGTGCATCCCGACGCTCGGAACGGAATTGTGATATTCGCCGACCGACATTTTTTGGTTCGGGACGAAACCGGGCGGCACGGTCTCGACGACCATGATCGTTTCCAGATCGCTCTCCCTCGGATTGAGGAATCTGTAGGAGAGCCCGGCGGGAAGGAAGACGGCCCAACCCTCTTCGATCTTGGCCGATTGCCCGCCGGCCTCGACCTGGCCGCCGCCGCCGCAGACATAAATAAAAACCTGTTCGCCGTCGTTCTTGAACGGCTGGGTGTTGCAGCGCGGTTCAAGGGCGGCCCTCTTGTAAGCCTTGATGTATTTCAGCACGGCCCCTTTCTTCGGCGGGCGGAGCGGGTCGCCCGGCGTCAGGATGTCGCGTTCGATAAATCCGCCGTGCCCTTCATAAGGAATCGAATTCCGCCAATGATTGATATACATGAAGACGTCGGTGTCGACGTCCGGGTGGCGCCGGTTGGAGAGGGCGTCCTCGGCGAAGGACGGATCGGGCTCCACCGTGATCTTGGTCTGGACCTGGCCGAAAACGAATGTCAGCGCGATCAGCGCCGCTCCGGCGAGAATCTGAATCGTCCTTTTCATGACGCCTCCTCGGGATTGCGGGCAAGGACCCGGTTCCCTTATGTCAATTGAAAGATCTCGGCCATTTTCTTGTGCGGCTTTAATTTGAAGAGGCACTGGATGCGCGGGGAGGAACGACGAAGGTCTGGGACGAACGGGCAGACAGGAAAGATACGGCGGCGATCGCCGCTAGGAGAGTCGCGAGACGTTTCTTCCCGGCCAAGGCAGACCTTACAGCCGGGTTTTATCACAAGGGAAAAAAGGAAGTCAAACGGCTCTCTAACGCAGGCGGAGGAAATCTCGGAACAAGGCTGGTAGCGCTACGGGGATTCGAACCCCGGTTTGATGGCTGAGAACCGCCTCCATGCCCATCTCATCCATCATGCTAATTGATTGTCGTAGAAGAAGTTACGAGAGTCAAAGAATCGGCCGATTTTTCCGCGTCACAGATACGTAGCCCAGTCTTTGGGGAGCAACTCCATCCTCTGCCTCTATCGGCTATGGGTTGCAGCCGTTTGAAGTCGTTTACAATTTCCTCAGGATCGAAACAAAGCGGCGTGAGCCGCTCGGGAAGTAGCTCTTGATATCGAGAATCCAAGCTCCGAGCACCGCCAAGCGGTCACTGAGCTGTGTGGCGTTACTGTTGTAGTACCACCACCAATACTCCCTAATCAAATTCTGCTCCATGATAGCGTTAAACGTGGAGCCGTTGCTATCCGCTGGTTCAAAGTTGATCAGGATCGCGCTGTACTGATCCAAATAGAATGTGATCTGAGTCGCTGTTATCCCACAGTAATACCACGATGTCTTGGTGTCGGCGCCCGTATTCGATATCATGACGACCGCATACCGCGTGCCCCCTCCGGTCATATAGCCGCGGAGGTTGATGAGACGCGCGCTGTTCTGTTGCACCAAGGCATCGACCTGCGCCTGTGTCTGGCCGTCATACCACCACCATCTCTTCATATCGGCGCTCGTATTGCTCAATAAAACCGCCGCAAAATAAGTCGTTCCATTAACGTCATAGGCATCGAGATAGGTGATGCGCGCATTGAGGTCCGTGAGCTTCGTCTCCAGCTGGCCGCGGGTGAGGTCGTAAAACCACCACCACGTCTTGGCAAAGCTACTCGTGTTTTGGACCATCGCCACGGTGAAGGTAATCGGTGATATCTGCTCGACCTGAAGACTGATGATGCGCCCATTGTTGCTGCTCACGTAGGAATCGACTTGCGAAGGCGGGAGGTTATAGTACCACCACGCGTTATCCGGAGCCGCCACGGATACCGCCACTGTGCAGGTCGCTTTAGATCCGCCGTCAACCGTCGTCACGGTGATCGTCGCCTCTCCTAAAGCTACCGCCGTCACAAGGCCGTTTGAACTTACAGTGGCCGTGCTCGAGTCACTGCTTGTCCAGTTCGTATTTTTGTTTGTGGCGTTCGACGGAGTGATGGTTGCCGTGAGCTGTTCGGTGTTGCCGACAAGGATAGTGGTGGCCGGTTTAAGGGTTACGCCGGTGACGGCGACGTTGCCGCTGCTTCCGCTGCCGCCGCAGGCGGCGCAGACAAACGCCGCAAAGAGAATTAAAATGGCCATGACTTTTCCTCGTATTTTCATATTTCCTCCTATGGATATCATTGGGACGGCATAAAGACGATTGGCGGAACCGAGCCCAAAAACCTTCATGACAACGCGCTTCATAATGTCTCTTTGCGGCTGATTCCTCTCATTTCCTGTTAAAGACGAAGTTCACTTTCCGCCCGCCCCGCAGAACGGTCAATTTCGCCTCGGACATGTTTGGGATCCGGCCGAGGAGCTGCATCACGGTCGCCAGGCTGTCCAACGGCTCGCCGTTCACCGCCAGAATGACGTCGCCGTTCTTGAGATCGAGCCGTTCGACGATGCTGCCTTCCTTGATCCGGCTGATTTCGAAACCGTCGATGGTTTTTTGTCCGTTCTTGTCCTCTCGATACCGGGGTACCGCGAACGCTGAATCCAGAAGATCCGGAAGGTTTTCCAAATAATGGTTGATCGTGTCCTTCGGAAGGTCAATGTTGACCGTATCCGATGATTTCGTCATGACGCGGGGAGTTGGGGGCGGCGGCGGATGTTTCGCGAGGGGCTTGTTTTTCTGAAACGTCAGATATTCCAGATTGTTCGTCACCAGGTTTTGGATGATGACTCCGTCCGGACGGATCTCCCTGATCTCCGCGAAGTCAAACGCTTTCTGCCCGGGCTGGAAGACGTCGTCTTTCTTCAAGGGGTAGGTGCAGCGGATTAAACAGACTGAATTCAATGGCGCAACCTTGTTGACGATGATCCCGACGAGATCAAGGGGTAAAGCCGAGTAACGGGGGATTTTCGGCGCCGTCAGCAGGACGCTGAGGAAGATCAAGCCCGCAACCCACCTATTTAAAACTTTTCCTCCATCCTCTTATAAAAATATTGTTGCTCATCACAGGGAAAATTGTCAAGTTGTTGAGATAGTAAACAAATAAGATTTTCTCGGGCCTTGTGATCGCCCACAGCCATCCTCTCGCTCTTTATTGCGATCAACATCAAGGGCAAGTCGGAGAGGGGATGGGAAAAAAAGAGCGATGCCGAGTCAGAAAGGATGAATATACCGTTGGAGAACAAGGAGGATAGTGGAATCTGGTTGACTTTAGACAAGGGCGTTATGGCTTCAAAAAATCATAATTTCACATACCTAAACTCTCTGGAAAGTATCCGTACTCCATTATGGGGAAAATGACAACTCGAAACCAATCATCGACTCAGCGTTTCTTCCGTTTCCGAGGCCAAAGTCGTTGAAGCTCAAAGGCATCAAACAGAGATACGGATCGGGTGCTATTTGGCGTAATGTGGGGAGTCTGGTAGCGCTACGGGGATTCGAACCCCGGTTTGATGGCTGAGAACCACCCGTCCTGGGCCTCTAGACGATAGCGCCGAAAGGGAAGAAATTAACAGATATACCCTTGAAAGTCAATCATTTCTCCTAGTTTTTAGCCATCGATTCGTTTCAATTTTTTTGCCATAGTTTCAGCGTAAATCAGTAAGATTTGGAGCATATCTGGAACACGGGGAGAGGTCTACTTAGAAGGCTCTCTCCCCTACTTCAGCGTTTTTCAGTCATTTTTGGCACGCCGTTGGCACACGGCTGGCACTTGCCCGCTATTAAGCATCCGCTCGTTTTCTTAACTGCCTTGCCCATAGCGTCAGCCAAAGAGCCACCAATGCCAGAGGCCAAACGCATGCCTTCATAATCAATATGGCCCAGAACCACACAGTTTGGACGAAAGACCAGGTCGTGCCCGGGCCCCACAAGGACAACAGCAATGCAGGACGAGCGGACATGACCAGGTGGTACAAAATCCACTGAATCAGAAGAACTCCGACGGCGATCAACAAGATCCACCAGCTCGCGACTGCTGCCGCCCTCACGCGCTTCTCGAAAACATCACTCATGGATAGCCTCCCCCAACAAAATGATAGTATCGCCGTCCACTGCCCCAAGTCAAGAACCCTTGCTTGGGATCGTTCGCTTTTCTGTGTTTCAAGTCTCTCCCCGCCCGTCTGCTGGTAGTTCTCGGGCCGAGTAAGGATTTGGTATAGGGCAGTATTGGCAAGCCTCCCTAGCCCATTACAGGTATTCCGCCGGTATGGCCCAGCGGACATGGTAAGTATCGCCATCCCGTGGGGCTGTAGCTCAGTTGGGAAAGCGCTTGACTGGCAGTCAAGAGGTCGCCAGTTCGAACCTGGTCAGCTCCACCATATTCTCCCCATATGGAAGCCTTATCAGCTTTTATCAGAATTAGCCCGTTTTAAACCCGTTTTTCAGAAAATGACGATACTTTGACGATACTTCGCGTGCTTGCGACGCTCCGAGATTGAGGACCCTTCTCGCGCCTTCATTGTCCGCGACTCCGGGGCCGGGATTCCTGGGAATATATGATTTACTTTTCCTGCAAACAGATGCATTTGGGATCACGAGGAGAATATCGGTTAAGATTACCTTAAAGCCGAAATTCGAAAAGTGCTTAGCCTAAAATTCGGGAGCTATCTAACGGATTCATTATCATGGGATTGACCAGTGGCGAAACTGGCAGACGCGCTGGACTCAAAATTCAGTGGACCGAAAGGCCCATGTGGGTTCGATTCCCTCCTCCGGAATGCCTTTTTCCCCATATTTTCTGTCGAGCACGAGACTTTGTGACCCTGATTAGACTTTCAATCCCGATACCGTAATTTCAGCGTTTTTCAGTCTATTTTGTCACACGGCTGGCACACGGGATAAGTCTATCATTTAAAGAATCGGTGGAGTCTCAGTTGGCCTAAGAGGGGGGGGTATATGAAACAATTGTATGAAATTCGAGTTGTGTTACTGATATTTATTGATATTGTCTGCTCTGAGAAAGTTTGAGAACATTTTTTATATAAAGAAAAAATATTATTCAATTCAATAATTCGTAATTCAATATTTATGTTTCATAAAAAACATCAATATTCGCGGCCAACATAGCCGACAGCCAACTGTATTTGACATCTCTTCAAGCCGAGAGTTATATTTGCTGACGTTGGTTGGATGGGTGAATCGACGCAAACAGACTCATGCGGCAACCACAACAGAAAACCAAATTCTTATAAACTGGGCTCATAACGGATACACGACAAGAGACGAAGTGAACCCGCGAGTTTTTCCTTGAAGATGAAAACGGCAATGAAGAGTCGTTTCCTTGAGAGACTGGTATCCTTCGCCGCCATAAGTGCATGCGTATGGCTGGCAGCCGGCTGCGGGGGGAACGGAGACGACCAAGAGCCGGAGAGAGACTATCGGCAAGATATGAGGAATTTCGTCCAGGGAATCAGTGCTTACGCCCGTGGGATCAGGCCGGATTTCCTCGTCATTCCACAGAACGGACATCAACTCATCTCGCAATACAAGGACACTCTGGTCCCGGCGCAGACGTATCTTTCGGCCATTGATGGTGTCGGAAGAGAGGACCTTTTCTATGGATACGAGGCAGATAATGAACCGACCCCGGTCTCCGAGAGTGCGAAGATGATGCCCTACCTCGATCTTGCCGAGGCAAACGGCGTTCAAGTTCTGGTCACGGATTATTGTTGGACTCATTCGTATGTGGACGATTCCTATGCCCAGAATGCTGCGCGGGGTTATATTTCCTTCGCCGCCGATCATAGGGATCTTGACGATATTCCCCCGTATCCGCAGACTCCCCACAACGTCAATGTGTTCGACATCCCATCATTAGCCGTGGCGAAGAATTTTTTATATCTCCTGAACCCCTGGGCGTTCGGTTCAAAATCGTCTTACCTCAATGCCCTCCAGGGGACAAATCACGATATCGTTATCATCGATCTTTTCTATGAGGATTCCGGCGCTCTCACTTCCTCCGAGATTCTTGATTTGAAATCCAAGGCCAACGGCGGAAACAGATTGTTGCTTGCGTACATGTGTATCGGCGAGGCCGAGGACTACCGGAACTATTGGGACCCGAGCTGGAAAACCAATCCCCCGTCGTGGCTTTTGGAGGAGAATCCCGATTGGCCTGGGAATTACAAGGTCCGATATTGGGATCCGGCCTGGCAAAAGATTATTTATAGGAATGACGATTCCTATCTCAAGAAAATTCTTGACGCCGGCTTTGATGGTGTGTATCTCGACCTGATCGACGCCTTCGAATATTTCGAGAATGGAAATGCCGCGTTTCAATGGGCCGACTCGAAAGACAATCCTTTGAATGCGCTTTCATCTCCGGCTCTTCCCACACTCCAACCGCCGTCACGCGCCGCAGCGCTAGCGCTGCAAGAAATACAAGTTGACGTACCCAAGGAGGTCGTCGAAAACTTCCGTCTTCGCTTGGATGAATTCCTCGAATCCGCCAGCTCCGAGCCTTATTATCAAGCTGAAAAAGCTCATCCATTGATCGCTGGCTTTAAAATTCACCGCATAAAAAAAGGCTCCATTATCGATCGTCTAGGCCTGAAAAATGGTGACATCATCACGGAGGCGAATGGGGTGAAGATCGATAGCTTGGAAAGCGCCCTGGCCGTTTATCGACACGCATTGACGACCACCCAGGTTGAGCTAATCGTCCAGCGAGACGGACATAAAATCATTATGAAATTCAGGTCGATATGAATTTCCATAGCATCGCCTGATCTCGGGACGTTGGCGCATTAGAATTCCTTCTTCTTCTAATATTGGCAGGACCGGGCCGTGCGGGAGATATTCCAGTTCGTCCCGAACCCGCTCCGGGCGTTTGCGTATCCGGATAATACTTGCGTAATTCCACGGTATAGACCGTATGGAAATCCAGTACTGGTTGATGAGCGCCGGGTCGATCTCCTCTTCCTTGGCAGGATCAGTCGTTCGGCTGATTAAAGATTAGTGGATATAATTTCAAGATTCCCAGGGGTAGGTGGGGGGACGGGGGCGGGCCAATCAATGAGGCTGGTTTTTGCAATTCCGATTGACAAAGCATTAATAATGCGGATATTCTATTTACAGGAGCGGGGTATGACAGCGAGCCTAATTTTCCGGTCCTGGAAAGAAATCGGCAATTCCCCACGTGGCGGGGCATATGGGGGTTGGAAACAATTGATCGTGATCAATTGGGGCGTAAGAATTTCCCGTTTTTTGCTCAGGAGAACAGGAGTTTTTCTTGGACTATAGAACAAAGGAGGATAAGACATGAGAAGACTGAATGTGCGGTTCGTGGCGGCTCTGGCAATTTGCGCCTTGTTGCCGGTAACCACCGCCAACGCGAAGGTCAGTGTCTCACGGCCCTTCAATATCAGAGGCCACGCCCAACAGGTCATCAATATAAACACCGGGGAAGGGACGGTTGAGGCCGAGGGCCTGGCGACTCACCTGGGCCGGATCACGTTGCTGGGATCGGGTACACGGTCCCTCTTCTCTGGCACGATCGTCGCCGCGAACGGAGATAAAATCTTTTATGATTTCGACAACGACGTGATGACCTTTACGGGCGGTTCAGGCCGGTTCAAAAACGCCAGTGGCGAGTGCAGTATCGTCGGGAATATCTTGACCTATGATGTGATTGGGACATTATTGACGATCACTGTCGACTTTACGGGCTCAGGAACCATCACGTATTGATACACCATTTTTGATTAATCGCCAGGACGTTCTGCCGTAGCCTGACGTCTTGGCCGTGCCCTAAGGATGGAGGAGCGCCTATCCCGTGATCCTATCTCCTTAGCCGAGCCGAACCTGATGATATACCGAAGCCTGCTCAATATCTGTCAAAAGTCGAAGCAAGGTACGAACGAGACACGACAAAGATCCTCACTCCGGAAGGCAGCGAAGCGGGTACGAGAATTCAATTTGAACTTTATGTCCCTGAGCTGAAGAGTAACGAGAAGAAATCTTCATGCGACACCCTCATGTCCCGTTCACTGTTACAGGCCGAAAATGCGAAACCAGGTAAACGAGGTCATGCGCATCTCCGAACCGCGGATGCTGTACCAACACCCGATTCTAGCAGTGTGGCACCAGATTGATTCTTGGCGTGTGCGAAGGAAGACCTCGAACTGATCGCCTCATCGGCTATCGTCTTAACGAAAAACATCCCGGGCCGGTCCGAGAGAGGAGTGTGGAGGAAGAAAAAAGGGAAAAGTATTCGGGAGAAAGCGGGGGGCGGATGAGGCGAGAGGGAAGCGGATGGGATTTTGCAGATTTTTTATTTCCTTGGCGAGTCTAGAGGGAGATGAGAGCGGCGCCGGGCGGCTGAATATCGATTTCTTGATTTAATTTAAGGACACCCAGGGCAAGGAGGAGGAGGGGAAACTTGGATAGAAAAGGCTGGGCTGTGATATACTCTCAATTGATCCACCTTTTTGGAGATCGTTTGGGGAAACAGGCTTAAATGGAAAAAAGGGGGTTACACAGAATATCTGCCACTACCCGATACCAGTGCGAGGAGCGTTGACCTCGAAAAGGACCTCTTTTTCGACGCTTGATAAACGAGACGGAAAAAACGATAAGGAGGAGCGAATATGAACATCGAATCGATCAAGAGCGAGTTCGAGAAATCAGGATGGAAGAACGTAGGGCCGGGAACCCACCTGAACGTCGTTTTCGATCTGATCGGATCCCGTCGCTTCACGATCACGAAATGGAACATCCTGGTGAAGGTGCTGCCAATGCTCGATCAGGCGGAAGCCGCCGTCTGGAAGGCGAACTTCGAGGAGCTCAGCCGGAGATCTAAAAGCCTCATATGGGGAAAATGTTTCATCCTGTGCCTGGTTGCCGAGGATGTTGCGCCCGAGATCTCGGGCGCGTTGTCTGGAGACGCCTTCGGATTGTTTGGATTATTGCGTCTCAAGGGCGGCGGCGGGAATATTCTCGTTGCGGACATGAAGAACAAACAGGTGTATGGAAAAGTGCCGGCGGTACCGATTGACGTCCATAAATATTCGAAGAAAGCCAAGGAAATTCTCGTTCAGACGATCGGCGAGGCCGGCTCCTTAAGCTGACAGCTTGACAGCTCCTGGCGGCAACGCTATATTTCCAAAGTGGTCAAGAGGAGAGATTCATTAGTCCGGTGGCCACTCAACATACCTCGAAAAAAGAATTTGCTTTATTTTCCAGATGTCCCAGCTACTTTATTCTGTCAGGCATGCTAAGGGGGAATCATGACGTGTCCCGACTGCAAAAGTGAACTACAGACATTTGATTTAAAGGGGATTAAGATTCAAGAATGTCCTATGTGTAAAGGTAAATGGTTCAAAAGAGATCAGTTGAGGTTGGCTAAGGATAGACAAGACGATCATCTTCGGTGGCTTGATTTCGATCCCTTTGGTAAGGATGCTGACAAACTAGGTGTCTCTTCCGAGGGAAAGATGTGCCCGGAATGCGCTAAGACAATGCGCTCTTTAAAATATCAACAATCAAAAATCATTATCGATAAATGCCAGTTTTGCGAAGGCATATGGCTAGATCATGGGGAATTAGCGCGAATCATAAGATATCTAGAGCACACCCTAGATATCGAATCTAGCAAAGAATATGTTAAAGATTCCTTTAAACAGTTTATCGAGATATTTAGAGGCAGGGAAGGTGTAATTTCCGAAGTAAAAGACTTTTTAGCTGTGTTTTATCTATTGAAATTAAGGATCGCCGTTGATCATCCAAAGTTAGCAAAGGCCTCTGAAAATATTAATAAATATACTCCATTCAAGTGAAAGTGCTAAACATACAAAAAAGGCTGTCCCCCGATTTGCTTCATTCATATTATGCAGGAAATGTTCGTAGAATCAGGCGCTAATCAGCCGCACAAATCTGACACGATAAGATAATTGCGGCTTTTGACAACTCGTAAGAACTAGTCTTATGATGATTGAAGGCGGGAGGGACTGACCATGAAACGACAAATCATCGCGGGTCTGACATTGGAGAGCTTCATCATCTTTTCCTTTTCCTGCCTTTCCGTCCGGGAGATAAAGCCGGCGACCCTAGTATCCCCAGACGCAGAGAAATTGGATATCGTAAGGCTAATAAAAACTTCAGGCGAGTCGATCGTTTTTTCCGAGAAGCATGGTCGGATCGCGGGAAATATCGTTCAAGGATTCGGTGCGATAGAGAATTCAGTAACAAAGATGGAGATCGACAAGTCCCAAGTGAAAACGATCAAATATCTAGTCAACTATCTAGGCACTCAGACAGTTTCTGTGACGACCCAAGACGACAAAACTTTTCCTGTCTATAAGATCTTCAAAAAACCTGAGACGATTGAAATGTGGATTTGGAAAGACGTCCGGCCGCTACAATTCAAATCTATATCCGTCGCTTTATCCGAAGTCGAAAAAGCATTTGCAATGATGTTTGATATCAGCAAAACACTCCAAGGGATTATAATCCCTGGCGTCCTGATCGTGCTGATTCTTGCTATAATTGATAAAATTAGATTCGGGGGAATTTTAGGGGGAGTGTAAGAAAAGAGGCTGTTGCTTAACAATCTGCTTTTAAGATCAGGTTCAGCTGCGGGAGTGTAAGGAAAACTGCGCAAACCTCCTTCTCATATAATAATTTAGGGGAGTTCCATAAACTGATCAGACGAGATCAGCAGAGTCTCAGTTGGCAATCTCGAATTTTCACTTCATGGGTGATACAATGAGTGGGGGAAGGTCACCGCGGGTCCCAGGAAACCTGTTATGTCAAGGAGAACAATTGCCATGCGCCGAATGAGTTTAGTTGCAGGCATATTCTGGTTAGCAGTCCTCGCCATGGGTCTATCTTGTCAGAAGCCCAGTCGGCCAAGGGAAACTGTTACAAAAGAACAGATGATAACTAAGTTGGTTGAAAAAGGCGATCGCGCTTTACCTAATGATCGAGAGACCGCCTACGCAGCCTATCGTTTCGCTTTTTTCTATGCTCCGCGGGATAGCAGCATCAGAGCGAAATATGATGCGGCGAAAAATTCGCCCATCGGTCTGGTAGCGAATCTGCAGCAGATGAACGACCTGTTGAAAAACATGGTAAGCTCTGAGGATGTTCGCGACTTTCCGGCTTCGACGCCCGAGATGGATCTGGTTAATCTCAGGATGTTGATCGACACTGCCTTGGTTGGCAATCTGAGCTACACAATCTATTCGGCGCGACAAAGAGCATTGTTCGCAACCTTTCCGCCTCACGACTCAGGAAACAACAGCGAAGAAGTGTGCGTCTTCACTTCAGGAGATCTCTATCCTCTGGATGAAGTCAGACAGCTCTATGGCAATCCTTCGACAGAGGTCAATGGACCGGCCAAGTCAACGTGGACGTATGGACGGTTCCGCTTAATCGCGGATGGCAAGAACGTGCGACTGATACTGTTTCCCTTGTTTACATCGACACCTGAAGAGCCTTCAATTGACACACCGATGTCTGGGGAACAGCAAAGTGTTTCCACCGACATCCTCAACAAGAACGCCATCCAAAGAGCAAGCCCAAATTACCCGCCTCTCGCCAGAACCGCGCGATTATCTGGAACAGTGCGCGTAGAGGTAGTGGTGGATGAAGGTGGCAAAGTGGTTTCCGCTCATGCAGTAAGCGGGCATCCGTTGCTTCAGGAGGCAGCGGTAGAGGCAGCTCAGAAGTGGAGATTCAAGCCTTTCCTTAGCAAGGATCGGCCCATCAATGTGAGTGGTATTCTGGAATTCAATTTTACGCTGTAATCGCTGTGTGCTCCGCGATGGTTCTTGTCCTTGGCTATGCTAGATGTCACAGTATAAGAGGGAGTGTAAGGAAAACTGTGTAAACCTCCTTGGCATATAATAATTCAAGGAGGTTCCATATGCTAATCAGACCAGATCAGCGGAGTCTCAGTAGGCCATCTCGAATATTCACTTTACAGGTGGTACAATGATTGGGGGCGGATCAGGCGGGGGGTGCGAATGATAGGAATTTCCTTTTTCCGCGCCGTGACGAATTCCCGCTCCGGACGATGAATCTACCCTCCTCACCATGCCAGTAATATATCGCCTGACGGGCGGCGCTGTCAATAATCCCGAAAAGCCGCAAAGATCGGACTTAAAGAGCATGTCGGAACAAGGAATCCCACCGCACCGGTTAAAAGACGATAGACTCCCGCTCCCCGTGATCACGAAAGATCAGAAATAGTCCACGTTCTCCTCGGCCGCAAACAGAACGAATTGCTCGAATACGCACTACGCCTGAAAGACAATAGGCTTCCGCTTCTCGTGATCACGAACGAATTGCATGGTGTCTCAAAAAAAGTCGGGTCAGCGGCTGAATATTGATCTCTAAGTATGGTTTTGGAAAAATTCTGGGCGCGCCGTCGAGGGAGAGCGGCGCCGGGCGGCTGAACTTTCTTTAAAGTAGTCCGTGCGGATTGTCAATGGACCTGTCTCCTGGTCAGGTCCATTAGCTAAAAAAAAAATTTTATGCCTGGACCATTTTTCAGGGATGAGGTCCCAGCGGTTTTTGAATGGGCAATCCCCGGCTAGACCGTGAGGTCCCAGTTCAACTCCTCGATCCAGTTCAGCAATGAGCGATCTGCATCGGCGTTAATGATGGAAAGCGTCCCGGCCGCCAAATCATCCTTGAACTTCTTTTTCCTCTTTTCATCCTTGACAGAAGCGACAGCGGCGCCAATCGCGCCGAAAGCGAAAGCCGTGGCCTTGTTCGTTTTTCCCGGGACGACCTTCACGGTGGCGATGTTCCAGGCCGATGTCCCCAACTTTCTCAGTTGGCTTCCCAATAAAAAGAGCTGTGAGAGCAACAACTCTCCGCTCTTTGATTCATTTTTAGGAAAATAAAAAACCGCCCGGTTTTCATTTATGACGCAGAGCTTCCCCGGATTGAGAAGGAGGAGAGATTTCGTTTTTTGCTCATCGAGCACTTCCATCCGTGAGACATGCCAGGAAACATTATATGTGGACTGAAAATTCTCCTGGTTCGCGATCGAGAAAACGAATCGGGTTGAAGCAGGATTGGAATAAATGACGCCCTTGCCGCTAGGCTTCCATTTCTTGGGAACGATTTCAACCTCGGTGACTTTTTTCTGGGCGTTTCCATCGATGACCGTTTTTAGGTCCGCAGTGGTCGCGAATAGATTCCCTCGTTGAACGAGATCACCCTTGATCAAGAAGCCATCCATGTAGATTCCATACTTTTTCTTGAGGACGGAAATGATGTACCAGAGCAGCAGGAGAAAAACAGCTGCAAAGATTCCGGCGCCCCACCAGGTCAAGCTTTGGGTGGAATTGATGAAAAAAACGGCGAGAAGGAACGCGAGGAAGCCCGCGATAACCACACGGATTACGATTTTTTCCTTGGAGTAAATCCCATTCACGCGATAAATGCCGGTAAGGACGTTCATGTTTCCCCTCCTGGCTTTTTCTTTTGAAGAAAAGCGCTTTTTTAGTGGTGCGGCGGATCATTCCTCTTGCCCATGAATCTTTTCATGGCTTTGCTTTCTTTATACATCTGGCGGCGCCGCCATGTCAATGGCCGTGTTCGCCCCAAAATTGCACAATACGAAGCCATATTTTGAAGGATTGAATCCGCCGCCCGGGCCGCCTGCTTCTGTCTACTTCGCGCTTGCGCAAATCCTCAGGGTCAAGGGTCCCAAGATCAGAGATGACTTTCGCTGCAAAATACTCAAGGTCAGCGTCGCCCGTAAAATTCAGACGCGGTATCAATTCGCATATGTCCCTCAAATTGCTGATGATTGAATCCCGGAAGATTGCTTCCGTATCATGCAGCTTCGCGGACAACTTCGAAACCGCATCGCGAAGGCGGACCCACAACGACTGCTCCGACATTCAAGCCCAAGAATATCAGCGGAGGTCTACATCCAAAGCAGCATGAGGATGATGAAGGAAGCTCTGGAAAAAATCTCACCGAGAGAAGAAAAGCCCGCGAATCTGGCACAAATCTGGAGCATGGGACGGACGGAAAAAGACAAGCAGATTCTAAACCCTTGGTTTTCAGTGAATTAGAATGAACTTTGCTGAGACGATTATATTCCTGAGAACCACCCGTCCTGGGCCTCTAGACGATAGCGCCGAAAGGAGGCCAGAAGATAGCAGATTAGGCCTATAGGTGTCAATACGAAAAGGAAATCCGGCGCCGGGAATCGGACCCCCGATTCCCTCTCTGCAAGCCCTATCTGCGCTTCTCGCGGACGGCGAAGACCGGGCAGGGCGCGTGACGGATGACCTTCTCGGCGATCGAGCCCATCACCAGATGGTGCCAGCCCGTGTGGCCCTGGGTGGCGATGACGATGAGGTCCGCCTTCCCTTCTTCCGCGATCCGGACGATCTCCTTGGCCGCGTTGCCATGGCCGATGACTGCATCGGCCTTGATCGCCGCCGGCACGCGGGTCTTCACGATCTCCTTCAGTTTTTCCTCGGATTCCTTGTGCATGATCCGCTCGAACTCCGGGACCTCGAAGGAGATATTCGGGTCAGTCGGGCTGTGCGGAAGGACGTTCAGGACGTGAACGACGGATAGCTCCGCTTGAAAAAGCTTGGCCAGGTCGATGGCATAGTCCAGGCCCTGGTACGAAGGATCGCTGAAGTCCGTCGGGCAAACGATTTTTTTAATGGCCAGCATGTTGTGTTCCTTTCCTCCGCAGTCTATTCCTCTGAACTGCGGATGAACTTTATCACAAAGAAAAAAATAAAGTCAATTTGACACGCTCGCCTGAAAGGATAAAATGCGGGGCGGAGAGAGCGCATGAGATTCAAAGCCGTGATTTTCGACCTCGACGGGACCATCCTTGATACGATCGAGGATTTGACCGACGCGATGAACGCGGCGCTGGCCGCGATGGGCTATCCGGAGCGGACCATCGCCGAATGCAAAAGGCTCGTCGGCGACGGTCTCGAGACCTATGTCCGCCGGGCCCTGCCTCCCGGGGCGGGCGACGATCCCCAGGTCGCGGCCCGATTGAAAGAGCTCATGCGGGCCGAATACAAGGTCCGGCAGGATAAGAAAACGAAGCCGTTCGAAGGAATAGACGAGATGCTCGATTCCCTGGACCGGTTGGAGATTCCGCTGGCGGTTCTGTCGAACAAACCGCACGATTCGACGCTCGCGGTCATGGAGCGCTATTTCCCGGGCCGGAATTTTCGGGTCATCTTCGGCGCCCGGGACGGGATTCCCGTCAAGCCCGATCCGGCCGCGGCTCTCGAGATCGCCCGCCGGTTGAACGTTCCCCCCGAAGAGATCGCTTATGTCGGAGACACGAATACCGACATGCGGACGGCGAACGCGGCCGGGATGTTCGCGGTCGGCGCGCTGTGGGGATTCCGCACGGCCGAGGAACTGTTGACGAACGGGGCGCGGGCTCTGATCGAGAGACCGGAGGATTTGCCGGGAGTCCTTTCCGATCAATGATAGAGAAGCATAGGGGAGACGATTTACTCTGTCCCCCATTTCAATACGGAATCTGGCCTTTTTAATCTGGATTCCCGCTTTCGCGGGAATGACGGTTTCGGGGATGACGAATACGGAAATGACGGCTTCGGGATTATCATTAAGCCGATATTGAGACGCAACATTATCGCCGGCCGGCGAGAAGCATCTTGGCCGTCGTCTCTCCTCCGTTCAAACGCCAGAGCATGGGCTGCGGCCGGTCCAGCCCTTCCGTGAATTCGGGCGTGTTTTCCCAGCGGTAGTTCAGGATCAGGTTGTAGTCCGAAAAATGCTGCCAGCGCCGGCGCGGCAGATGCGTGACCATGTGGATGTGGTTGGCCGGTATTCCCATCTTGGCGACGGACGATGGAACATGTTCGAACGTCAGGAACGTATGCGGCCAGGAATAATCCGAGGCGTGGCAGACCTTTTCGGTCAGAGCCGGCGGAAGGTCCTGGCTTTCGGCCTCGTCCTGGACCATGGTGAACAGGCCGCTCGGATCGGAATAGGCCAGCCGTCCGGCCAGGCCTTTGATCCCACCCGGCGAGACGAATCCCACCGAAAAACCGGATCCCGGGAAATAGTGCTCGACCGCCTTGAAAAGGTAGTGCGTTTCGGCATAATCCAAGGCGGCACTGCCTGAATTGTTGCCGTCGATGAAGCCCTGCCGCATCCAGCGCTCGTTCTTATAAGAACCGGGATTCAGGCCGAGCTCCTTCGCGTTCTTCGCGACCTCCCAGGGTTCATAAACCTTGCGGAAATCCATGAAGAGCGTCGGGTGCCCTCCGGACAAGTAGCAATAGGCCAGCATCGTCAGCAAGCCCTGGACGTCGTTTTCCGTGGCGAAGGGAACGACGGTCTTCCGGCCGGTGTGGTCCTCGCTCGAATTGAACAGCGATTCGGCGATGTCGGCCGTGGTCAAGGGCGTGCCGCGCCGGTCCGAGCCCCAGGCCAGCTGGTTCGTCCAGCCGCCGCCGACGGCGTTGATGTCGCGCATGTAATCGCGGAGGATGAGGTAGAGGGCCAGGCCGTCATCCAGGTCTTTTTTATCGGCGGCGGTCAAGGCCGGCGGCTTGATCCGGCCGCCTGTGTAGAGCGGGACGCGCCGCTCGATAAGCTCCACGGTATTGTTGAAAATCCGGCCTTTGAACTTGACGTTGAGGACCCAGTCGCGGAGGGCTTTGAGCTCCTCGGGATCGTACCCGCCCTTCTTGCGGAGCATGTCGGCGAAGATCTTCATGGACTCGCGAGCGGATTCGAGACCGAAGAAACGGCGCGAGGCGTGGACATGATTGAGGGCCGTCTCCATCTGCATGGAATCGGTGTCCACGGAGAGATAACGCTTGCCGCGGAGGGCGACCGCGGCCAGGACGGCATAGGCCAGATCGACGATCTCGTCCTTGGTCTTTTCGTCGAAAGGCGGGGTCAATCCCGTTTCGGGCATGGTCCCGATCACCATCGGGCAGAGGCGGCCGGTCTGGGCGTAGGCGCCGACGAGCGCGTCGATGCCGACGACGCCCGGCTTGGTGGCATTGTTCCCGCCCACGCAGGCGAGGGGCGTGGACGGCGGAAAGTGGGCCGTCAGGGCCATCGCCGATTTCCCCGGGAAAAACCATGTATCGGGGAGGATGAACAGGGCTTCGGCGCCGGCCTCCCTCAGCTCCCGCGCGGCCGCGTCGGCGGTCCGTTCGCTGTCCACGAGATGCGAAGCAAAAAAGACGTTGGGATGCGCGCCGTCCGGCAGCCGCAGCCTGTCGGCCAGCAGGCGGGCCGTCATCGTCCCGATGTTATAGGCCCGTTGTCTCGATTCTTCGTCGATCCTCGGATCGCAGGGAACGAAGATCCCCAGCGTAGGGGCACCGGCGTTTTTCTTTTTGATGAAGGGCATGCGGCCTCCTTTGCAGCCTCGGATAAGACAATTATAAGCGATTAGGTGGTTTCTTCAAGTCGGAAGGCCGGACCGCGAAGCACAGACGGCCGCCTCTCACCATCCGATCGAACGGATCGACAGATATCGGGGTCGCGAGATCCTTCGCTTCGCTCAGGCGACTCTTGAGTCGTCCCGAGTCTTCCGAGAGAACTCAATCGACCTGCCCGAGGTTGAATGCGATCCTTCGCTTCGCTCAGGATGACAGGGTGGTTTTATTAAATGTATTCGATGGTCGCCGGCGGCTTGGGCGTCAACTCATAGACGACGCGGGTCACCTGAGGGATCTCTGTGGTGATCCTCTTCGCCATCCGGGTCAGGACCGTCCAGGGAACGTTGGTCGGTTCGGCCTTCAAAGCGTTCGTGCTTTCCACGGAGCGAATGACGATGATGTCTCCGAACTTTCTCTTTCCGCCGACGATGCCCGTGCCCTGGTCGTTCAGGAGAACGGCGAAGGCCTGGAACGGTTTGAACCGGGCGATCTCCTCTTCGACGATCACGGTCGCTTTCCGGACGAGGGCGACCCGCGCGGGAGTGACCTCTCCGACGACCCGGGTCGCCAGTCCGGGCCCCGGGAAAGGCATCCTGGTGTGGATCTCCCGCGGCAGACCGACCGCCTTCGCCACGAGCCTCACTTCGTCCTTGAACAGGTCTTTCAGCGGCTCGATCACTTTGAAGCCGTAGCCTTTATCCGGATCGATGCCGATCTGCTCCAGGATATTATGCTGTGTTTTGATCCCGCCCTTCGTTTCGAGGATATCCGCTTTGATCGTCCCCTGGACGAGGAACCGGGCCCCGCTCTGCCGAACCGCTTTTCCGAAAACGGAATAGAACGTATGGCGGAAGGCCTTGCGTTTCTCCTCGGGATCGATCTGTCCTTCCAGCGCGGCGAAGAACTCGTCGCGGGCGTCGATGATATCGACCTTGATGCCGAGACCCTTGAAGATCCCTCGGACGCTTTCAGGCTCTTTCTCGCGCATCAGGCCGTCGTCGATGAAGATGTTTTTCAAGTTCGCGCCCAGCGCCCGGGCCGCCAGAACCGTGCAGACCGAACTGTCCACTCCGCCGGACAAAGCGGAGATGGTCCTCTCCCCGCCCGCGGTTTTCTTGATCTCATCGATCTTCCCGGAGATGAACGCCTTGAGATTCATTCGTGCTCCCCTTTCCATTGGATTTTATCATCACTCCCGGACCCGGCCGCCTTCCGAAACGGCCCAAACGCCGGCAAACGCGGCGCCATCGGCGCCCGAAAGATGATTGGCATTCCTGCTCTTCTTTGACATGATGGGGCGCATCACGCTGATAGAAAAGGTAATGGAGGGCCTCATCCTTGGCGTAACCGGTTGATAAAGGGAGATTGAAACGCACCGTTTCTTCTCCCGGCCCTCCATTTTATTCAGTCGGGGGAAGAAAAATAATACCCACACATACTAGATATTGTGTTTCCCATAAAAAAAATACGATATCTAGGACACATTGTCAAGTCTTTTTATCGCGGATGATCAAAACGGATTTCACCCTGAACGAAGCGAAGGATCTTCTTCGAAAGTCTGGGGTCGCGTCTACATTCTACCGATAAAAAGTGGAAAGTGTAGACGCGACCCCGAATTTTTGACATCGTCTTTCTTATGTGTTATTTGTGTCCGCGGAAGTCCTCTCGGGCCAAGATGTCATCCATTCGTCAAGGGAAGAAAACAAAAAAAGGGTTTCTCCCGGTTCTTTTCTGCCTTTCTTTGAGCTTGATCCGGCCTCTTCCCGTTCTTGGGCAGGAGCAGGGAACGGCCGGGAAGTCCCTTGGCTCATTGGAAAAGTCCCTTATCATCCCCGGCTGGGGACAGCTCTCCGAAAAAAGATATATCGAGGGAGCTCTATTCCTTGCCGCCGAGGCTTTTTGCCTTTATGAGATTTTCCTCAATGACCATGCCGGCAACAGGAATTACAGCCTTTACAAAAAGGCCGAAACCATGGACGATGCCGTCCGATTCCGTCAGCTCACCGAGCAATTCGACGCGCGGCGAAACCGGTTCCTCCTGGCCGCGGCGGCCGTCTGGGCGGTGAATCTCGTCGACATCACCCTGATCGTCAAGAACAAGAAAAAGCAGGACAAGTCGTTTTCCCTCAGGATCGAAAGTGGCCAACATCAAATCATTTCCCTTACGGCTCGCTGCCGGTTTTAGCCTGGTCCTGGCGGTCGCCTGCCAAGATCGACTGTTCGACAATCCGTTCGACCCGCAGGCCGGCGAGATCGTCTTCGAGGTCGTCAACACTATTTATACTCCGGCCATAGGACCAAGGGGTCTGACCTGGGACGGAACGGCCCTCTGGAATGTGGACGGCGCCAATGACACCCTTTATGCCCTCAACGCCGCCAGCGGCGGCCTCGTTCGGACCCTGAAGTCTCCCCTAGTCAACACGACGGACGTGGCCTATGACGGTCAGGACCTCTGGGTCTGCGGCGAATTCGACGTGAACGTTTACAAGATCGGCCTCTTCAACGGCGACGTCCAAAAACGGCTGAACATGCAGCGCGGCGCGTTCACGGCCATGGAATACGGCCAGGGATTCCTTTGGCTGGCGGACGCCCAATCCAACAAGATCCTGAAGGTCAACCCGGAAACGGCCGAGGTCCTCGGCTCGTTCACGAATCCCGGCGTCCGGGCCGGCGGATTGGCCTTCGACGGAGGCCATTTCTGGGTCTCCGACCCGCCCACCCTCTCGATCTACGAGACCGACCTCGGCGGCCGCGTTCTGCGGAAGTACCTCTCGGCCGGCCAATCGCCCCAAGGCCTGGCCTTCGACGGCCGGTTCCTCTGGAACGTGGACGCCAACCAAAAGCTCTATCAGTTGAGATTTCAAAAATGAGCGGGAGAAGATCGGCCGGCCTTTTTTTATTATGGGCCGGGCTGGTTCTGTCCTCGTTCGGAGCCGGTTCGAGCGTCCTCCTCCGCGTCGACGGCGCTTACCTCGTTTACAGCTACGACCATAATCAGATCTATGGAGAGGGCATCACGTTCAGGCTGGATCCCTACGATATCTCCTGCCGGTATCTGAAGATCGATCTCGCCTCGCGCTCTTTCACCGCCTATGGAGGTGTCGTTCTGACAAGGGACGCCGAGAAGCGCGAGGCCGACGAGCTCCTCTTCGATCCCCAGAAAAAGGAAGGCCTTCTCCTCGCCTATAAGGAGAGCCTTGAGATCCAGCCTTTGGATCCCGGCCGGCCGCTCTCTGAAGCGGCGACGCAAAGCCTCCTGGACAAGCGGCGGATCCTGGCCGGGGTCAGCCTGAACAAGATCCGCGACTCCCTGATCTACGCCACGGCCCGGACGCTCGAGATCTCCCCGACCCTCGAGGTCTCCGGGACGGACGTCACCCTGTTCGTCGAGGGGATCGAATCCCTCGGCTTTAAAACATTCAAGCTGTCGGGCGGCGACCAGCAGCGGACGAACGGCTTTTCCCTGGATAAGATCTGGTTCACCAAGAGCCAAGGGCTGTTCGGAAAAGCCGGCTATTCCTACGAGAAAGAAAAGAAAGTCCAGACCTTCACCCAGCTTTACTACGAAGAACACGCCATCCTCAAGGATTACGCCGGGCTGCCGCGGCAGCTCGACCTGCAGACCTCCACCACATGGACGGTGAAAGAGAGGCTCGATCTCGGCTTGGCCGGCAGCTACAATTCGACGAGCCTGTGGAGCTCGCGCCTCTGGTTCGAGACGAGATCGCGGAATGATAAACGCAACCTTCTCCTGGATTTTTCCTACAACAAACCTCTCCAGTCCCGGGGTGAAACCTGGCTGGGGCTCCAATCCAGGCTGGATTTCGAGAGATGGGGACAGCTGTCCGTCCAGGGCAAATACGAGGTCCACGACCAGGCTCTCCTCAATTTCGCCTATCACAATGTCCTGTTGAAGAAGATCAGCCTCCAATTTCTTTCCAGCTATTCGCGGATCCTCGTCGGCGGGACGGGCCGCTTTTCCAAGATCCTCACGGGCGATATCAACCTGGCCTATAACGCCGATCGTTTCAGCCTGGCCGCGGATTACTACCTCAATAACGACCTCTTCGGAAATCAGCGTCTGACTCGGCCCCAAATGCGGTTCGGGCTGAATCCCTTGACCTTCTACGGCGGCCTGCTGACTGCGACGTTTCAGAACGTCTTCATCATCAACAACGTCAAGCGCGACGATCGTGCGGCGAACAGCTTCAGCAACAACATCGCCTTCAATCTGTCGGCCAAGCCGCTTTTCTTCGGGCCGGACACGAGCCTCCAGGTCAACCTGGCCCTCGAGCAGTTCCTCGAAAAGGAAGGCCGGAATTTCACCTCGGGAGGCCTGATCCTCCGGGCGAACCGAACCCTCGGCGCCGGGATAGCGATCGAGGGATTCTACAGCCTCCAGTCCCGGCGCAGGTCGAGAGGCTGGCTGATCGAAGGGACGACCAGCCAGGACCTGAGCGCGGTCGTCCGGGTCGATCCCGGAGGGAGGGTCAACGGCTGGGTGTCCTTATCCTACGATCCGAAGACGGGCGATTGGAAACAGTCCTTCGCCGACATCTCGATCGGACTTTTCAAGAACTGGAAATTCCAGTCCCTGCTGAACTATGACTTCTTCAGGAACAGGCTCAACAACATCGATCTCTATCTCGTCCGCGACGCCGGCCGCTTCGACCTCCGCTTCATTTGGCGGAGCCTCTCGAAGCAGTTCCTGGTCGAGCTCATCCCCTCTCTCTAGAAATCTGGCGGCAGGCTTTTTATTTTAGATTTTCGCGAACCGTTTCACGTAGGCCCGGACTTCGTGGACCCCGAAGAGACGACAGGCCGCGTAGAAAACGAGAAGCCCGACGACGCCGCAGAGGACGATCCCAGTCAAATTGACCAGGAACGATCGTCCGGCGATCGAGCGCAGGCCGGCAAATAGGGCGGCCGCGACGCCGCCGCAGAGAAGCGACGCGGCGCTCATCAGACCCGCGTACTTCCACAGCGGCCGCTGATCGAACGTTCCGATCTTCTTCGGCAAAAGCCAAAAAAGGATGAGGAAATTGAGGACCGCCGCGATCGTCGCCGATAAGGGAAACGCCCGATAGCCGAGGCCGCGCATCAAGGCCAGGTTGAGGACGATGTTCAGGCCGACCGAGGCGAAACTGGCGAACATCGGGCCCCGGGCGTCCTTGGAGGCATAGAAGACCGCGGCCACGTTGCGCAGGGCCGCGATGAATGGGACCCCGATCATGTAGAGGACCAGGATCTGGGCCACGGGAATCGTATCCTCGGGCCGGAAGCGGCCGTGCTCATAAATGACGCTCGTAATCGGGTTGGCCAGGAAGGCGATGAGAGCCGAGGTGGGGAGGGTGAGAAAAAGGACCATTTTGAGCGAATCGAAGAGCATGGTCTTGACCTCGCCGGTCCGGCCGTCTGCGACGAACCGGGAGAGGGCCGGCAGCGCCACCGTCCCGACGGCGATGCCGAACAAGCCCAGGGGCAGATGCTGGATCCGGAAGGCGTAATTCAGCCAGGTCAGGCTGCGCTCGGCAAGGAGGGAGATGAGCATCGTGTTGACGAAGATGTTGATCCGGGAGCCGGACAGCCCGATCGCCACCGGGACGAAGAGGGCCATCACCTTCCGGAATTCCGGGTCCCTGAAATTCAAGGTGAAGCGGTAGCGAAAGCCCCGCTTGTAGAGCCGCGGCAACTGAATCGCGAGCTGCATCAGGCCTCCGACGGTCACGCCGATGGCCATCCCGTAGATCGGATCGGCCCCCCTGGCCCTAAGATAGGCGTAGAGCGCGATCGGGGTGATGATCGAGAAGACGTTGAAGAACGCCGGCGCGAGCGACGGGATGAAGAATTCGTTTTCGGTGTTAAGGACGCTCATCGCCCAGGCCGCCAGGGCGATGAACAGGAGGAACGGGAACATGACGGCCGTCAGGTTTCCCGTCAGGACGACTTTTCCCGGGATTTTTTCGAATCCCGGAGCGATGAACCGCACCAGCCAGGTCGAAAAAACGATCCCCGCAAGCGAGACCGCGCCGACGACGATAAGGAGCGTATTGAGGATGTTGGAGGCGAAGACGTTCTGGGCCTCTTGGCCCTTCTTTTTCTGGTCCGTCAAGACGGGCACGAAGGCCGCGGACAGGGCGTTCTCGGCGAACAGGTCGCGGAGCAGGTTGGGGATGCGAAAGGCCGCGTTGTACGCGTCCGTCGACATGTTCGAGCCGAACAGTCCGGCGAAGACCTGCTCTCGGACGAGACCCAGCACGCGGCTGATGGCCGTCCCGAGGGTGAAGGACCGGACGCCCTTCGCGATGTCCGCCATGGGATTTAACCTCTCGAAACTGGCTTATAGCATAGGGTCAGGGTGAAGTCAAAAACGGGGAAAGCGGCCTGTCCGCTTGGGATTTGAGCCCTAATCTCGCTTAACCCGCGACGGGGACAATTTCAGCGTCTCGATGGCGTGGTGACCGATCTTCAACTTCAGCCCGTTCCTCTGCGAGGGGATCGGAGTCCCCTCCTCCTCGATCATATTGACCTTTTCGGCCTTTTCGATCGGGGCGAAGATATTGAGCTGGACCTCGGCGTCCCGGCCCTCGATATCAAAGCAGCGGACGATGACGGTCTCATCGTCCTCGGCCTTTTTGATCGTGCTGAAGAGGACGTTTTCCCCGGAGAAGGAGAAAAAGCTCTTCGCCTCCGGCAGAGCGGCGCCTGGGACCGGAGCGGGTTCGAGGACGACAAAGAGGGGGACGTTGGCCTGGATGCCGGGGCGGTAGCCGTTCCGCCAGCCCGGCACGTGCGAGACGATCGAAAAATGGTAATGATGGTCGCCTTCCTGGAGATACCAGTTGCCCTCGCCGTGGCAGCTCCGGCGTGAGGCCAGAAGGACGGCCTGGAGAACAGGGTAGTCGACCGGCCGGTCCGTCGGATCCTGATAATCGTTGACGGCGACGCTGGTCGTCAGCGTCAGGCCGAACCGCGGGTCGCTCACGCTTAGGAAATTCTGGACCTCCCGCGGCCGGATCTGGGAGATGGGTTCATCATAGACCACGTTCCCATAAGCCCTGCCACCCGTGCCCGGAACCTCGCTCGTCCCCACTTCGACGACGCCCATGGGGACTTCGTAGGCGATCTTTCCCCGCGGCGCGGCCGCCGGCAGGGCCATCCGGTACTCGCGATAGGGAGAGCCGTCCCAGCCGAGCATCGAGATTTCGCAATCGATGCGCTTGATCGAATTATAGACGATGAGCTTCTCTTTTATCACACAATCCGACATGGCCTGGGTCAGGCTGTAGACCGTCTTGACCGGGCCGGATTCGCCGGCCTCGTACGTCCAAGAGGGCTTATGGACGCTCAGTTTGTCGAAGCCCTCCATCGTCGGCTGTTGGACCCGGCCGAACTCGCCCGCACCGCTGCCGACGGACTGCATGGAGAAAACCTCAAAGCCGAGGAATTTTCCCGTATTCAGAAGCTCGACCTTGAGCTCCTTGTCGAAAATGCTTTTAACCCCTCCGGGGGCGAGTTCGATCCTGTAGAAAGCGTTTTCGAGCCTATCTGAATACGGGCGCGGATAGGACGGCACGACCTGCGGTCGGACGAAGTCCGCAGCGGCCGCGGCCGGATTGATATAAAAGGTTTCGTATCCGAGCGGCGGGACGTTTTCAGCGATGAACTCGAGGCGGATGTCCCCCTCGGGCTGATCGGGGAGCGGAGGCAGCATCTGATGAGGCCTGGCCTTTCCCCGCGCATCCTGAACGGCGAACGGAGCCAAGGGCCTTTTGATCGTGATCGTCACCGGATCGGTCCGCGCCCAGGACAGCGAATTAAAGACGAAGACAGGCAGCCCTTTGGCCGGCTCCGTTTTGATGCCGGAGCTGATCGCCCGGAGAGCGATCGTCAGCATCTCCCGGCCCTTGTCCCGAGCAAACTCGTATTTTTTCCGGAACAGGCGGTCCGTGACCTGGCCTTCCTTGCCTCCCCAGCCGTGGTCGGGGTAGATGGCCGCCTGCCAGGCCTCGTCCATGGTCTTGGAGGGGTAGTTCTTGAAGCTTCCCTCGAGCAGGGCCCGGACCGTGCTGAACATTTCCGCCGCCGGCAGGAGATAGCCGGCCGCGCGGTGGGCCGAGATCGCCCAATGATGCGTCGGACCGCCGATATACAGCCATAAATTCGGCCGCTCGCCCATGACCAAATCAAAAGACGGATTGTTCCGGTCGAGCGCCTTGAAGAAACCGGCCGCCGAGGAATACTGCATCTGCGGCCCGGGTCCCAGAGCGCTCGATTTCGACTGGCCGTTCCAGAGCGAGATCAAGGCGCCGAAATCCGTCGGCTTGGAAAAATCGACGGAGTTCAGGAGAGGGAATTCCGGCGGAATGTTCCGTTTTTGATAATAGGGTGCCCGTTCGGCCAGCTTGGCGGCGATGGCCGGGACGCCGTCGGCGGGTTTGGCATTGAGCAGGGCCGAGGAATTCGAATAATGCCCGGGCGTAAAAGCGACGACCGACGATCCGTCCGGGCTGGCCCAGCGGTAAAAACCCTCGTGATAGCGGCTGATGACCATGTACGGAATGCCCGACTTGCTCAGGATCTGCTGCATCTGGAGGGCCCGGCCGGGCACGTCCGGATTAAAATAGACGATCGCGTCGCAGCCGGGGAGGTTCTTCCTGATCCAGCGGCGGCCGTAATAGGTCTGGCGGACGAGCTGCTCGCCGGAGAGGAGCGATTCATAGGGCTGGTTGAATGTGGCCCCCCATTCCATCCTCCCCTCTTTCGTGTAGCGGAGGATGTCCGCCTTGCGGTCAGGGTGCCGCTCGAGGTATTCTATCAGGTTCAGCATGTTCTCCATGACGAAACAGTAGTCGGGATTCTTGGACATCATCTCGAGAGCGGGAGTGATGCAGTTCTCGTCGCGGAAGACAATGCATTTCTGGGGGCTGTCCATCCAGGCGATGTCCTGGTGGCTCGAGGAGATGATCCGAAGACGACCGCCGCCGTCGAAATAGGATCCCGGCCCCGGAGATTTTTGCGATGCGTCTTTGTCCATGGTGAACGATACTCCCAATAAGATCATGACGAGACTGAAAATCAGGGTGAACCTGGCCATGCGGAACTCCTTCATCTATCTTTTGAGGACCGACAGGTCGGGCGCGAGGAGCTTCTTCATCAGCGGCTCGGTCATGTTGTCCGGCGTGGCGAGGAAAACGCCCGTGTCGATGAATTTTTCATACGGTTGTTTTTTCAAAAAGGCCACGGCCGTCTTGACGCTCTGATAGCCCATGCCGACAGGATCCTGAAGGATCAAACCCCGGATCTTTCTCTGCTCCAGCGCCTCGATGAGCTTCTTCGACGAATCGAAGCCGATATGGACGACCTTGCCGGCCAGCCCGTGGTCTTCGAGAGCCCGCAGGCAGCCGAACGTCGACGACTCGTTCGGGGTAAAGATGGCTTGGACGTCGGCGTAGCGGTTCAGAAGGTTCTCGCTCGTTTGATAGGCCGATTCCGTGCTCACGCCCGCGTATTGGTTGTCCGAGAGGATGCGGATGTCCGGGAACTTCGTCCGAAGGGTCTGGAGGAATCCCTCTTCACGCTTGGTGCTGCCCTCGACGCTGGCCAGGACGCGGATGAGGATGACGTTCCCTTTCCCTTTCAGCAGCAAGCCGACATGTTCGGCCGCCAGCACCCCGCCCTTGAAATTATCCGTGGAGATATAGGCGACATGATGATCGCCTTGGAGGGCGGAATTGAAGATGATGGTCGGCACGCCCAGGCGTTTCGCCTCGATCACCGGGGCGATGAGGGCCCGGTCGTCCATCGGCGTCAGGACGAGGGCGTCGACCCCGACGTTGGTCAATGTTTCGACGATCTGGACCTGTTCGTTCCGGTCGTCCTCCTTGAGCGGCCCTTTCCAGATGATCTCGACGCCGAGCTCCCGGGCCGCGGTCAGAGCTCCGGCGTGGATGGCCTTCCAGAATTCGTGGGTCGTACCCATGGGAATGACGGCCAAAGTGAGCCTTTTTGATTCCCCGGCCGAAGGACCGCCCGAACCTTGACACCCGGGGAACGTAATGGACAGGGCGAGCCAAATTAGAAGAAGCGGAAAGAGGGTGCGGGATCGCTTCATTTTTTGGACGGACTATCCATAGCACAAGCCATCGGCCAAGTCAAAAACGGAAAGCGGGCCGGCCTGAAATCCGGGGTCATCAAATCTGGGGTCGCGTCTACAATGTACCGATAAAAAGTGAATAATGTAGACGCGACCCCAATTTCTTTTGCTATAATGGACCCATGGAGATCATCATCCAGCCCGACAGCCGCGAGGCGAGCCGGCTCGCGGCGAAGATCGTCGCCGGACTCGTCCGGGAAAAGCCTCACGCCGTCCTGGGCTTCGCCACGGGGCAAACTCCGATCGAGCTCTATCGATGCCTCGTCGAGATGCATCATAACGAAGGGCTCGATTTCAGCGAAATGACGGCGTTCAACCTGGACGAATATGTCGGATTGGAGCCCGATCATCCTGCCTCTTATCACAGCTACATGAACGAACATCTCTTCAATCTCATCAACATCAACAAGGAACGGGTGAACATCCCCTATGGGCTGACGGACGACGTGCCGACGTGCTGCCGGTCCTACGAAGAGCAGATCCACGCGGCCGCCGGCATCGATCTCCAGATCCTCGGGATCGGGACGGACGGCCACCTAGGCTTCAACGAGCCGAGCTCATCGCTCGCCTCGCGGACGCGCATCAAGACCCTTACGGCTCAGACTCGGAAAGACAACGCCGCCGCTTTCGGCGGCGAGGACAAGGTCCCCCATCATGTCATCACCATGGGGTTGGGCACGATCATGGATTGCCGGACGTGCCTATTGCTCGCTTTCGGCCGGAAGAAGGCGCGCGCCGTCGCCCAAGCCGTCGAAGGGCCGTTGACGGCGATGGTCCCGGCCTCCATCCTCCAGATGCACCGGAGGGCGATCTTCATCCTCGATGAGGAGGCCGCCTCGGAGCTGCAGCGCGCCCCTTATTACAGGTGGGTCTACGACAACAAGCCCGCCTGGCAGAAATATTAATGTGCAAGGATTTAATCGATATCATAATCCGTCGAGCGCCGGAATGGGGAATTCCTTGGACGGGCTGTGCTCGGCCTTCATGATCCCGGTGATCGTCTTGACGATATCGGGCTGCTTGGCGGCAACATCGTTCTTCTCGCCGATATCGAGGGACAGGTCATAGAGCTCGATCGGCGCGGCGGGATTTTTTATAAGATCCTTCCGCACGGCCTTCCAATCACCGAGGCGGACCATCACCTGCCCGCCATATCCGGCGAATTCCATATAAAGATGGGAGTGGGCCTGCCGAGTCCTCTCCGCCAATAGCTCCGGCCAAAAACTGATCCCGTCGATATCGGCCGGGATCGTCTCCCGGGCGCCCGCGACATCGAGCATCGTCGGCAGGATGTCCTGGAAGGCGACGACCTGCGCGCTCGTCCTGGCGGGCTTGATCCGGCCGGGCCAGCGGGCGATCAGCGGGATGCGGATCCCGCCTTCATAAATACTGCCCTTGGCCGCCCGGAACGGCCAGGTTCCCCGGAAGAAATCAGGATCGTAGCCTCCGATCTTGTACGTGGAGCCGTTGTCGCTCGTGATCAGGACGAGGGTCTCGCCGTCCAGTCCGAGCTGTTTGATCAAAGACGCGATCCGGCCGACGCTCCGATCCAGGCGAGTGACCATGGCGGCGTAGGCGGCCCGCGGATACTTTTGCGGCAGATAGCCGTTTGTGCCGTCGTACGGCGGATCGTCCCACACGCCCCGGTATTCTTCGAGCGAATCGTCGGGGACCTGCAGAGCCAGGTGCGGCACAGTCGTGGCGAAGAAGAGGAAAAACGGGCGGTCCTTGTTGGCCCGGATGAAGTCCATGGCCTCGGCTTCGAACAGGTCCTGGGCGTACTGTTTTCTCCTCGGCCCGCCGTCGTTTCCCTCGATCGTGATCTTCTTGTCGTTGCGCCACAAATAGGTCGGATAGTGGTTATGGGCATGGCGCTGGCAGTTATATCCGAAGAAGAGATCAAAACCCTGTTTGTTCGGGTCGCCCTCCGAGACCGGCGGACCCAGACCCCATTTACCGACGCATCCGGTCGCGTAGCCTGCCTTCTTGAGCAGTTTCGGCAGGGTGACCGTGTCGCCGGGGATAGGCAACTGCCCTTCGGGCTGGATCTCGCGGTTGTCGCGGATGAAGGCGTGTCCGGCATGCTTCCCCGTCATCAGAACGCATCGGGACGGAGCGCAGACCGGGCTTCCGGAATAGGACTGAGTGAATCGGACGCCCTCTTTGGCTAAGCCGTCGATATGAGGTGTTCTGATCTTCGATTGCCCGTAGCAGCCGAGTTCGGAATGGCCGAGATCGTCGCCCAGGATCAAAATGATGTTCGGTTTGCCGGGAGGCGCGGACGAATCCCGCGGTCCCGAAAAGAAGGGAGATGTCCCCGCCTTCGCCACCCCCGGCCAGGTCGAGACGCTCAAAACGGCGGCCGCTTTGAGAAAGTCCCGTCGCGATGTTTTTTTCATGGTCGCCCTCCTTTACTTGGCCGGCACCTCAAAGGACATTGTCTGGCCCGATCTCAGGGTTTGGACCGTTTTGAACGTCTTGAATCCCGCCCCCTCCGCGGTGAACGTTTTAAAGGCCAGATCGCCCTTGAGCGAGGTGAGCGTCACCGAGATCTTGCCGGCCGCCCTCTTTTGTTGGACCGTTCCGTAAGCGTAGCCGTTCGACCAGAAGAAGCGGCCGGCCTTGGCCGCGAACGTCAAGGCCTGATCGACCGCGGAATAATGGAAGCCCGTGAGGGCGAGGACGCCGGCCCAGCTGATCATCGCCCGTCCGTAGTGATGGCCGCACTCGGCCTCGTCATAGGGGCTGCGCTTGAATCCGTCATAGCGGTTCCGGATATTGGCGATGCATTTCAGCCCGTCCTCGACCTGCCCCTCGTAGAGCATCCCGATCGCCGCCGTGTACTCGAATCCGGTCATGACCTCGGTGAAGTACGGGAAGGGATTTTCCGGCCGGCCGTCGGGATAATCGGCCATCAGAAGGGCCGCTTCGTCCCCCAGGGCGAACGAGCGCATGCAGTTGAAGTGGTCCCGAAGAGAATCGCGATAGTTGTATTTCATGATGCTCCGCAGCGTCGTCCGGATGTTGTCCGGTTTGGCCAGATAGCCGAGTCCACAGACGTGGGCCATGAACTGTCCGACGAGCTGGTCGACGAGGCAGCCGTTCCCCAGCTGGTAGTCCGGATTGGAGTAGTCCGTCGAACCCATGCCGACCAGCAGGCTCGGGGCGATGTCGGCCTTATCCATGGGCGGGACGATCTTGTGGACGTAGTAGCGGCCGTTGAAGAGGTTCGCGTCGATCCAACGGCTCCCGTTCTCGAACAGGGAGCGGCAGATCTTGGCGAAATCCTTGTCGCCGACGGCGGCGGCCATCCGCTCGGCCGCCCGCAGCGCGCCCAGGTACCAAAATCCCATTTGCGGATTCGGACCATAGTACTCGACGTCCATCGTGTTGTGCTGACAGCCCTCCATGACGCCGTCCTTATCGGCGTCCCATCCGCCGGGGATCCAGCAGAACTCGACCGCTTTCTTGATCCTCGGCCAGAACGTTCGGAGCATCTCCTGGTCACCCGACAGCTGCCAGTCGCGGTACATCTTGAGGATGCAGCCCATCTGGCCATCGGCCGCGGCCTTGCCCCACGGCCGATCGTAGAGCGGAAGCCGCACCCGGAAGCTCATCAGCCCCGCCTCATCGGTTTCCTGGACGAACTCGACCTCGCGCAGAGAGGTCGCGATCGAGCCGAAGAGAAAAGCGATCGCCTGCTCGTAGTTCCAAACGTGGGTGCAGGAGCCCCAGCAGCAGCCGTCCTTGTCGTTGCATCCTTCCCAGGCGAAAAAACGGCCGTCCCCGGTCCGGAAACAGGTCTGGGTGCGGAGCGTGGACAGGTTGAACAGGGCGGCTTCCTTGACCACGTCGGGCAGGTCGCTGCCCAAGAAGGCGGAGACGAAGGCGATCGTATCGGTTTCGAGCTGCGGCAATCGGGTGCGCGTCTTTTCGACGACGTCCCAGGCGTCGGCGTACCGGGTCGTATAATAGTTTCCCACCCTTTTCTGGGACCAGCCGAACCGGTTGGGAAAATGCCAAGTCAGATAGAAGGGGAAAGCGCGGGTCCCGCGCGGCGGAATCCTATCGTAAGCGGCGAGCGAAGCGCGGGGCTGGTTATCAGGGGACGCCCAGTTCTTCAACCGCCCGTCGTCGCTCAGATCGTCCCAAAAATCGAGGAGGGCCGTCCCCCATCCTTTGGGGTTCCAGGCCGTCCTGAACGTGACGTCGCCGGGCGAAGGAACGCTCAAGGCCATCGTCCCCCATTGCTCGGCGTCCCTGGGCACTCCTTCGGAGGACATGAAGATCCCTTGAACAGCGCGGCCCGTGCGAAATTCATTTTTATTCTTCGCGGCGAGCGATTTAACGCCGTCGCTGCCGATGAAATTCTGGAGCGTTCCGCAGACGGACACTTGGAGCTCCTGGTCGGTCAGGTTCGTCACCTCATAAATCAGGACGGCGATGGGGATGCCGCTGTCTTCGGGATCCGTCGGAACGAGCGGATTGAACGCCTTGACTTTGACGCTGACGGGAAGCGCTGGATCGGACAGGTTGACCTGGCCGAAGGGATAGCTCGCGTCGAAACTGCAAGCGCGGAACGTCGGAAGGCCGGGATTCGAGGCGTCCTTGACTCCCGAAGGGCCGCTGTACTGAAAAAGCTCGGCCGGTCCCGTGAGAGCCCGGGTAAACGATTTTCCCGAAGCGGATTTGATCCACACAGCGAAGAACGGCGAACCTGGATTGAAGCCCTTCGCCGGTCGGTTCATGATCTCCCAGTCGCGCAGGTCGCCCCTCCCCCCCAGCGAGACCGTTCCCGTCCCGATCCCTCCGATGGGCAGGGCGATCTGGGCGAGATGCGACTGGTCGTAATGTTTGAGGAAAGGCCAGTCCGCAGCCGCAGAAGAATTCGTCAGAATCGACAAGCATAAGGGGATGAAGAGCCAATTTTTTTTACTCATCGTTCACCTCACCAATTAAATCGGGAACAAAAAACGGGGACATGCACCGAATCACGCAAGCCGACACGCCTCCTGAAAACGGGGACACGTACCGAATCACACGAGCCGACATGGCCCCCGACCCTCGGCCTCGAGGTATCGCTCCCGCAAACCGAGTTTTGGGTGTAGATTCGGAACATGTCCCCATTTATTTTTATCGTGAATTCGGAACATGTCCCCATTCATTTGAGTTCGAAGACGACGATCAGCCCGTCGACGTTCGACGCGGCGAAGAGACCGTCTTTGATAGGTTGAAGCGTGTGGACGCCGGCCGCACCGAGGAAGATCAGGGGCGTCAGCCGATATTCCGGGTCGATCTGATAAATGAAACCGTTCTGAGCCCCGAAAAGAACCGCCCCCTTCCATTCGATCGGCTCGACGGGCATCAGGTCGCCCTTGCCATGAGCCGGCTGGATTTTCCGGATGAGACGGCCCGATCCCGCCTCGACGAGGTTGAACTCGTCCAGCCGGCTCTTAACGAAGAGCGTCCTTTTATCCGGGGAAAGGCCAAGCGATTCCCAAGCGGCGAACGGTTTGCGCCAATTCGTCCGGCCGGTCTCAAGATCGAGGGAAGACGCATGGCCGTCGGGCGCGCAGACATAGATCTGTTTTCCGTCCGAGACCGGCGCACAGCCCGCCGGCGAATAATAAAAGTTGTCGTTCTCGGTCCAGGTCCACAGCTCACGCCCATCGTCCAGGCTCAGGCAGTGGACATGGCCGTCCCAGCTTCCGTAGACGACGCGGCCCGATACGACCAGCGGGCGCGTCTGGATCATCCCGCCGGTTTGGGCATTGGACCAGAGAAGCTCCAGCGTCCCCGGATCTAGGCAATACAGGGCGCTGGAAGAGTCCTTATGCGTGGCGACGAGAAGCGCCGGCCGCCGTTTCGGTCCGGCCTCGATCACGATCGGCTGTGACGTGATCGGTTCTCCGATGTCCTTGGTTTTGACCAAAAGCCCTTTGTTGATGTCGATGGCCGTAAGGCGGCCGTTCCGCCCGGCGGCCCAGAGAAGATCCTCGTTGATCGCCGGGCGGCTGACGATCGCATCTCCGGCGCCATATGTCCAAAGGATAGCGCCCTTGAGATCGAACGCGGTGATGCGGCCGGAGACGTCGGCCGCGAAGATCCGGTCCTTGTATACGGCGAGGGGCGCCATCAAATGCGTCCCCAGGTCCTTCCGCCAGAGGATGTTCGGGCCGAAGCTGAGGAAGGGCTTGGCGGGCATTTCAGCTGCCGGCCTCCATTCGCTTTTCACGATGCTTCCCGCGGAAACAGGCTCTTGCTCTCCGTTGGCCTCAAGAAAATCGATCCGGTCGGAAGTCTCCTCCACCAGCAGGAAACCCCATGTATCGGCATTATTCTTAGCGATCGCCGCCCGGCCCGTCGATACGGAAATCCCGCGTTTCGTTAAAAGCTGCGTCTTATGGACATGTCCGCTGATGACATGGGCACGCCGGTCTTTGAGCAGATTGTGGGCCCGGAACCAGTTGTCGATGGTCTCCGGCGGATAATGGACGAACAGAAAGACCTCAGCGGACATGGGAACGGCGGCCAACTTTCCCTCAAGCCAGGCGATGTCCCCGGGGGCCAGGTGCCCCGAATCCCAGGAATTGAGCCCGATGAAAACGCCGCTTCCTTTTTGAAAAAAAAAGCGGTCCTCGGGCCATGTCTTGAGGAAGTTGGTCAGGCCGTGCCCGATCCAGTGGGAATCATGGTTGCCGGGGACGGCGTAATAGGGGACCCTCAGCCCGTCGAGGATCTTTTTGGCCTCGACGAATTCGGTCAAACGGCCTTTTTCCGTGATGTCGCCGGCGACGACGACGAATTCGAGGGCGGGGCGGGAATTGACAGCGGCCACGACGGATTCGAGCGCGGAAGCCGCGCTCCCGGCCCCGATATGCGTATCACTGACGACCGCGAAGCGGGCTTGCTGGGCGGAGAGAAACGCGCCAAAGAGGTGGGCCGAAACGAGAAAAAACAAAAATCGGAAAAGTCCCTTTTTCGTCGCCCTTGGCATGCTGTTCCCTAAATAACAGATTCCACGGTTTTAGGCAAATGTGAGAACAATCCCCGGGCTCCGTCGTCTATCTCCATAAAGGAGTTTTCATCCGCATGGCCCGGGAAGACGCGGCCTTGACACCGGTAGTTCCTTCACGTACAGTATTCCTGTACAGAAAGGAAAAACCGATGGCCATTCAAACCAACTACACCCAAGCCCGGGCCCATTTCGCCGAACTCCTGGAGCGCGTGACGAAGGATCAGCAGCCGATCATCATCAAACGACGGGGCCGCGAAGGCGTCGTCATGATCCCCGAATGCGAGTATGACAGCATCATGGAATCCTATCATCTCCTGCGCTCACCGAAGAACGCTCTCCGGCTCTATCAAGCGCTCAATCGTGCCCTGGAAGGAAAGGGCAAAAAAATGACCGTCGATGAGCTCCGTCGTGAGGTCGGCCTTGATCCCCAAAAAACGTGAGGCCTTCTTCGATATCGATTTCATCAAAGATCTCGCGGTTTGGATCAGGATCGATCCAAGGACGGCCCTTCGCTTGCTGGATATCGTTCTTGCCGTCCTTCAAGATCCTTTCAAGGGGATCGGGAAACCCGAGCCCCTTAAACACATCTCATCCAATACATGGTCGCGGCGCCTGACCCTCGAGCACAGGATCGTCTATCTCGTCCGGAACGACCGGATCGACTTTCTCCAGGCCAGATATCATTACTGATTCGTCGGCCACATTCGGACCAGGACGACGCCGTGGCGGCCGACGGCGGCCTCGAACATCCCCTCGAAAACGCCGACGTCTTTCTGCCGCCACAGGTCGCGGACCCGGCGCTTTCCCTGCAATCCCAGGTCGGCCCAGGCGGCCGTGATCACCGACAGGGATTCGCCCCGGTTGAACAAGCCGACCGCCAATGAACCGTCCTCGAGGTCGCGGGCCCAGACCTCGAGATTGCCCGCTTTCGTCAGCCTCCGACCCGGCTTGCCGAGCGGGTCCTGGTCGACATCGATGACCTCATCATTGGTCAGGAGGCCGAGGGTGAAATCGTCAAGCCGGGTGATGTCGCCGCTGAAGATCAGGGGGGCGGCCACCAAGCTCCACAGGGAGACATGAGTGTATTGGTCGTTGGGCGTCAGGGGCGTCGGGACGGTCTGCCCCTTCCAGTTGCTCAGATAACCCAGCAGGAGATAATCGGGATCGTTCCACGCCCCGGGACCGCCGTATTTATGGAGTTCGTTCTTGGCGTAAACATCGAAGCCGTCGCGGAAGAGGGCCTCCCCGATCTTTTCGAACGATCCGCCCAGGTCGCCGGCCGTCCGCCAGCTGTGGCCGCCGACCTCCTTCCCCCACTCCCAGACCCTGTCCATGCCGTATTGGCAGAGATTGAGGACGATGTCGCGCGGCTGCTTTTTCAAAATGTCGCTGACGAGACGGTAGGGCTTTTGATACTCCGCCCGGCTCTTGTCCTTGGCCATGTCGCTGTACGAACACCAGTCGTACTTCAGGAAGTCGAATCCCCACTCGACGAAGCGCTCGACGTCCTGCGCTTCGTGCCGCCACGCGCCGACGTGCCCGGCGCACGTCGTCGGCCCCGGCGACGTGTAAATGCCGGCCTTGAGGCCTTTATCGTGGATAAAATCCGTCAGGGCCTTCATGTCGGGAAAGCGCGGGTTGGAGTTGACCTTGCCCTTGGCATCCCGTTCCTCGCCCTGGAGCGTCGGATCCTTCGCCCCCGGCTTGACCGCCCAGCAGTCGTCGATGTTCACGTACATGTATCCGTGGTCGATCATGCCGCTGGCAGCCATGGCCTCCGCCGCGTCGCGCATGATCTTATCGGTGACGTTGTTCTCCCACACATACCAGCTGTTCCAGCCCATGTGCGGCGTGAGGGCGAGCGTGTCGCCGCAGACGATCTTGAATTTGCGCTCGGCCCGGCCCCGCCCGTTCTCCGCTTTCAGGGTCACAGCATATTCGCCTCTGTCCATGACCCGGCCGCTGATCCGGCCGGTGGCCGGATCGACCTGAAGGCCGGCCGGCAGGCCGTCGACGGCGAAGGTCATCGGCCTCTCACCCGTCGCCGGGATGGTGAACAGGAACGGCGATCCCGGGCGCACGCCGAAGATCCGGGCGCCATTGATCTTCGGCTCCGGCCCCGGCTTGGGGGTCAGGACCTGGGGCGATTCGGCGGGCGCGGATGCCGCGCCGGTCAGGCCCGCCAAGACCGCAAGAAGGCAGGCTAAAATGGCGAACTGAAGTATCCGTCTTGTCATTTGTCGTTCTCCCAGAAAGATATTTTTAGGCGGAAGGTAAGACATTGAATGCGTCCGCACTAATAGCGGCACTCCTTGGCCGCGTCGGCCATGATTCTGAGGTTCTCGACCGGCGTTTCGAAAAAATGGTCCGAGGCCGCGCAAATATATCCGCCGTCCCGGCCGACCGTTTCGAAGAGCTTGACGACGGCCTTCCGAATCTCGTCGTTAGACCCCAGGGTCAAAGTGTGATACTGATCGAGGCCGCCGATGAGCGCGATCTTCTGCCCGACCTTCCGTTTGAACTCCCAAGGCTCCTGGTTGCCTCCGATGCTCGGCGGGGCGAGCGTCTCCGAGACGTCCGCGCCGTTGGCGACAATCATGTCTTCAATCCCCAACGTCCCCCCGCAGGTGTGATAAGTGATCTTGAAGCCGAGGTCGTGGAGAGCGTCGTGCATGGGCCGGTCATAGGGCAGGCAGAATTCTTTGTGCATCCCGGGCGAGATGAGGGTCGAGGAGGCCGACCCGCCGCCCGTTTCGACGAGGTCGAACTTGGCCCCTTTCATCGATTCGATGAACCGCATCTTTTTATCGAGCAGGATTCGCAGGAATTCGTGGACCCAGGCCGGCCGGTCGATGGCGGCCAGGATCAGCGAGTTGATGTCGTAGAGGCAGGC
>Ga0315288_10000215_pt1 | contig 69783 bp, 54 predicted proteins | sample YL17G11_20_MG_FD_203454 | JGI IMG/M metagenome (GOLD analysis project Ga0315288, IMG submission 203454) | Sediment microbial communities from Yellowstone Lake, YNP, Wyoming, USA - YL17G11_20 | ecosystem: Environmental > Aquatic > Freshwater > Lake > Sediment | place: USA: Wyoming | collected...
GAGACGGCTGAAGCGACCATGGAGGGTTTAGCCTTCCCGAGCCCTCATTCGAGGGCAGCCGGCTCGGAAGAAGCCGGCCGGCGAAGTTGTCTGAGCTTCCCGGCGAACATCCGTAAAATCGAGGCCGGGAAGCGAGTTCTTCGCCGCCGAGAAGGAGGGCTCGGGAACGGCGTGAAAAACCCGGATGGGGAGCGAGGCCGTTTCCGGATCGGTTCCCATACAATTTTCCCCATACGAAATGGAAGAGAACCTTTAAATTTAACGTAATACTCTGAGCTTTGGGCGAATGAGCAGCACAATGGCTGATTTTGGGCAGATATAGACCTGGAGGCGGCATTTTGGTAATCTATCTCTCTAAAGAGCCGAACATGTGCCTAGCCATACCCGCGAAAGTGATTGAAGTCGATGAAGCCCTCCAGGCGGGAAAGGTCGATTACCTGGGGACGAAGGTCAAAGCCAATTTCGCGCTTCTTGAAGGCGTCCAAGCCGGCGATTGGGTGATCGTCCATGCCGGGTTCGCCATATCCAAGCTCGATGAGCAGGAAGCCCGGGAAACGCTCGCCCTGCTCAGGGAGATCGCGGAAAAGAGCGAGCCGGCCGGCGGATAAGGGCTCATTCCTGGGACATCAAGCGTGAACGCTTACAGGGACAAAAAAGTTATTTCGGCCCTCCTCAAAACCATCGGAAAAAAAGCCAAGTCCCTCACCTCTCCCTGCCGGATTATGGAGGTCTGCGGCACCCATACGATGACGATCCATAAATACGGCTTGAAAAAAATGCTCGAGGAGATCGGCATCGAGATGGTCTCCGGACCCGGTTGTCCTGTCTGCATCACCCCCAACGAAATCCACGAAGCCGCTATTACTCTCGTAGCCCGCCACGAAAACTTCATCCTGGCTACGTTCGGTGATATGACCCGCGTCCCCACCCGGATGGACTCGTTGCAGAACACGATCCCGCACAGGGAATCCTCTATAAGAATCGTCTACTCCCCCCAAGAATCCCTGGAGCTGGCCAGGCAAAAAAAGGAGAAATCGGTCATTTTCTTCGGCGTCGGTTTCGAAACCACCATCCCCTCGATCGCCTTCCTGGCCAAACAAGCTGCCCAAGAGAATCTGAAGAATTATTCGATTCTTTCTGCTCTCTGGCTGATTCCTCCGCCGCTCAAAGCGATTCTGGAATCCGGAGAAATCAAGATATCCGGTTTTCTTTACCCCGGGCATGTCAGCGCCATCATCGGCCGAAAGCCCTACGAATTCGTGGCCAGGGATTATGGATTCCCAGGGGCGATTGCCGGGTTCGAGCCCGGAGACATCCTTCTCGGCATCTCCTCTATTCTGGACCAGCTCGAAGAAGGAAAGCCGCGAGTATCCAACGAGTATAGCCGCGTCGTGCCGAGCGACGGAAACCCGATCGCCCTGCGCCTCATGGAAGAGGTTCTCGAGCCGAAAGATGCCCATTGGCGGGGATTGGGCTTGATTCCCAAGAGCGGGCTGAAGCTCCGTAAAGCCTTTGAAAACTGGGATGCGGAAGTGAAGTATGGGCTGGATATCCGGGCCGGAAGCGGCGACCTCCCCGGCTGCCGGTGCGGGGATGTTCTCCGCGGCCTTATTTCTCCGACCGAGTGCGCCCTTTTCGGTAAAAAATGCACCCCCGACTTTCCCTGCGGCCCTTGCATGGTGTCTTTCGAAGGAGCCTGTTACGTCCATCATAAATACAGGGACCTGAATTCGCGATGAAAAAAATCAGCCTGGATCTCGGAAGCGGCGGCAAGTCGATGCGGGATTTCATCGCCCGGACCATCGTGCCGGCCTTCGAAAACCCGATCCTGGCGGAGCTCTCGGATGCCAGCCATCTACCTGAAAATATTGCCTTTACGACAGACAGCTATGTCGTGGATCCCATCTTCTTTCCGGGAGGCGACATCGGGACGCTGGCCGTCAACGGAACGGTCAATGACCTCGTAGTCTCCGGCGCGGTCCCCCGATATCTTTCCCTGGCCTTGATCCTGGAAGAAGGGCTGGCTTGGGATGACCTGGAAAAAATTTTGGGCTCCTTGAAAAAAGCGGCCGCGGCGGCGAAGGTCCAGATCACGACCGGAGACACAAAAGTCGTGAGGCTCGGCCAGGGCGATGAAATTTACATCAATACCTCAGGCATCGGGCGAGTGATCGCCAGGCCAAGACCGGATCTCATCAGGCCGGGTGACAAAATCATCGTCACCGGGACGCTGGGAGAGCACAGCCTGGCCGTCATGATGGCCAGAGGGGAATTCGGCCTGGAATCCCGCGTCCGCAGCGATTGCGCTCCCTTGAATTTCCTCCTTCCCTTTTGGAAAAAGGGCGTTTTCTGGATGAGGGATATCACCCGCGGAGGCCTGGCCACCATCCTTTCCGAATTGGCTGAGCGGATTCCCTATCCAATCCTCGTCGAAGAAAATAAAATTCCTCTTTCCCGGGCCGTCCGCGGCGCCTCCGAGCTGTTGGGAGTAGACCCGCTTTATCTGGCTTGCGAAGGAAGGGCGGTGATCGTCGTCCCTCAAAGCAAAGCCGCCCGGATCCTTGGCGGGATCAAAAAGCATCCCTTGGGGAAAAGGGCTCAAGTGATCGGCGAGGTCGAAGCAAAAATCGGAAGGCCGGGCGAACTCCTCTTGGCCACGGCCGCCGGCGGGCTCAGGTTGCTCGAGCCGCTGACCTCCGAGCTCCTGCCGCGCATTTGCTGATGATGAACAGGATGGAAAGCTTCTCAGGACCCGGGAAATTCACCCGGCATGGATTTCTGTGTTCCGCTTCGTTCCTCGCTTCAATGATCGTGATCGCCGCGGGCATAGCTTGCTCCGGAGGCCCGCAACCCGTCGATAAGAACATCAAAGATTTGGAATACGGCAAGTTCACGGACTTCCGTTCGACGATCCCGGAATACAAAGAGCTCTTCAATCTCATCCGGGCCACGCTCTCCCATAACCAGGTGACCTTCCAAGGAAAAACGGGACCAATCTCTGGATTCGCCGCAGGGTCGGCGTATCCCCAGATCTGGCTGAGGGACGCCAACACCATCATCCCGGCCTCGCGCTATTTCTATGAGATCCCTTATCTCCGGTCCTGGCTTATCGAACATCTAGCCGCCCAGAAGGATGACGGCTCCCTCGCGGACTGGTTGGATTCCAGGGGCAAAACGGATAAAAACACCACGGAAACCGATCAGGAAACAAGCGCGGTCCAGGCCGCGGGCCAGATCAGCCGTGTCCTGGGCGACGCCTGGCTGGAAGAAAAAACGAACGGAGAGGCCATTCTGTCCAGGCTGGAAAAGGCGATGCTCTATGTCTTCGACCACAGGTTCGACGGGCAGCGAGGCCTCGTCACCGGGGCGCATACGGCCGATTGGGGCGATGTCGACATGGAACACGCCGACCAGAATGCGATCTATGCCGACGACCGAACCCACCGGACATGCGACATCTATGACCAAAGCATGTTCTATGGAGCCGCCAGAAGCTTGGCCGGGATGTTTGAAGGCCGCGGCATGAAAGATAAATCCCGAAGCTGGGAAGAAAAAGCCGGGTCTATTCAAAGGAATACCGATCGATGGCTATGGCAGGAGGACAAAGGCTTTTATCGAGTCCATATCCATTTGGATTCGCTCCGCCACGACTTCGACGAAGACGGCATGTTTGCAATGGGCGGAAACGCCGAAGCGATCCTCTCCGGATTGGCCTCGGAAGAGAAGTGCCGCCGGATCATCGAAAGCGCGCTGGCCCGACAAAAGTCCTTTGGCATTTCCACGATCGGCGGGACGCTCCTGCCCCCCTATCCCAAAAAATTCTTTAAGCATCCCATGATGGACGACCCCTACGAATACCAGAACGGCGGGCAGTGGGACTGGTTCGGCGGCAGAATCGTCTACGCCATGTTCGAACACGGGTTCAGCGGGCAGGCCCGAGAGAAACTTCTCGAAATCGCCAAAAAGGGCGTGGCCAATCGAGGCCTCTACGAATGGGACAGCCCGGACGGGATCGGACGGGGAAGCGCGTTTTACTCCGGCAGCGCGGGCAGCCTGGCCAAAGCCCTCTTGGAAGGATACTTCGGTCTCAAGATTGCCAAGGATTCGCTCGAACTCGAGCCGAAGCTGGGCTCAGACAGCGCCTCCGTCCATATCTACATTCCCGCTTCGGACCTGTTTGCGGCATACGCCTATCAATATGACCGGAAGAACGGCAACATCGTCCTTCGTTACAACAGCAATATTTCGGGCAAGGGAAAAGTCAAGGTCCTGATTCCCGATGAGGGCCCCGGACGGGTTTCAGACAAAAAAATCGGCAAGCTCAGCGTTCGAAGGGACGGTGAGAGGATCCCCTTCGCTCAATCGGAATCGGGCGAAGACAGATTCGTCACCATCGAGACCGATTTCCAAAACCACATTCTGGAAATCAAGCGCTGAAGATCGGAATTATTTCCGGCCGACCGAGTAGTACTCGAACCCTAATTTTTTGATCCGCTCGGCATCATAAATATTCCGGCCGTCGATGATGATCGGGTTGGCCATGACGTCCTTGATTTTTTTAAGGTCAAGGTCCAAAAACTCTTTCCACTCGGTGATGATCAGGAGCGCGTTGACGCCGGCGGCCGCCTGGTAGGGAGAATCGCAATAGACAATCCTGGCCAGGTATTCCGGAAACAGCTCTTTCATATTTTCCCGGGCCTGGGGATCGTACAAGCGGAGGTTGGCCCCCTCGCCCAGGAGCTCTCTGATGACCTTGATGCTGGTCGCTTCCCTGATATCATCCGTCTCAGGCTTAAAGGCGAGCCCCAGGACGGCGATCTTTTTGTCTTTCAAGATCCATAGGGCCTTTTTGATCTTTTCCAGAAAGATCTTGACCCGGTCGGCGTTGACCCTGTCCGTCTCCTTCAGAAGATTCATATTCACGCCGAGGTCTTCCCCGATCTTGATCAGGGCTTTCAGGTCCTTGGGAAAACAGGAGCCGCCGAAGCCCAGCCCGGCTTTGAGGAACAGCCCTCCGATCCTGGGGTCCAGCCCCATGCCCTGGGCTACCTGTTCGATGTTGGCATCCGTTTTCTCACACAGGTTGGCCATGAGGTTGATGTAGGAGATCTTCATAGCCAGAAAGGAATTAGAGGCATGCTTGATGAGCTCGGCCGTGTCGATGTTGGTGATGACGAGGCGGTCCTTGGCTTTTTCGTAGATCTTGACCAGGATCTCCTTGGCCCGCTCGGTCTCGACGCCGATGATGATCCGGTCGGGGTTGAGGAAATCCGAGACGGCCGATCCTTCTCTCAGGAATTCCGGGTTCGAGGCGATGTCGAAGGCCATGTCCGTTTTTTTATAGAGCGTGATCGTCCGCTTGATCCAGGAGGATGTCTTGATGGGGACGGTGCTTTTTTCCACGACCAGCTTGTAGCTGTTGAGGTTCTCGGCGATCATCCGGGAGACTTCCTCGATCTGGGACATGTCGGCGCTCCCGTCGTCACCCTGGGGGGTGCCGACGCAGACGAAAATGACGTCCGAATCCAGGATGGTCTTGTCCAGGTCCGAGCTGAAGGCCAGGCGGCCTTTCTTGAGGTTGGATTCCAACAGCTCGTTCAACCCCGGCTCATAAATGGGGACTTCGCCCTTGGCAATCTTATCGATTTTTTCGGCGACTTTGTCCGCGCCGACCACATGATGGCCGAGTTCCGCCAGCCCCACGGCCGTGACGAGGCCGACGTAGCCGGTTCCGAAAACAGCGATCTTCATGAGCGTCCTCCTGACCTAAGCTTTGACCACGTTCGAACGTTTCTTTTTGATGACGTTCCGGGTATCGACGACAAGGCGAGAATTCTTCACGATCCAGTCGAAATCATAGGCGGAATGGTCGGTGGCGATGATCACGGCGTCCGTGGTTTTGAGGCGCCGGGCGGACAGGGGCACGGATCTGATGACAAAGCCCGGATATTCGCGGGTGGGGCCGAGTTCCGGGATATGGGGATCATTGTAGGAAACTTTGGCCCCTTTCTCCTGGAGAAGGGTGATGATCTTGAGCGAAGGAGACTCCCGTTGGTCATCGATATCTTTTTTATAGGCGATGCCGAGGACGAGCACCCGGGCTCCTTTGATGGACCGGCCGCGCTCGCCCAGCGCTTCGACGGTCTTGGAAATGACATAGGAGGGCATCGAGGTGTTGATCTCCCCCGCCAGCTCGATGAACTTCGTCGAATAATCCACTTCTCGCGCTTTCCAGGTGAGATAAAAGGGGTCGATCGGAATGCAGTGGCCGCCCAGGCCGGGGCCCGGATAAAAAGGCATAAACCCGAAGGGCTTGCTCGAAGCCGCCTTGATGACTTCCCAGACATCGATGCCCATCCGGTCCAAGATCACCTTCATCTCGTTGACCAGGGCGATGTTTACCGAGCGGAAAATATTCTCCAGCAGCTTGGCCGATTCGGCCACCTTGGTGGAAGAGACGGGAACGGTTTTGACGACAACCTGGCTGTACAGGGCGTTGGCCACCCTCAGGCAGTCTTTGGAATAGCCTCCGACGACCTTGGGAATTTTTTCCGTCGAAAACACGGGATCGCCCGGATTTTCCCGTTCCGGAGAAAACGCCAGAAAAAAGCCCCGGCCGGCCTTCAGCCCTCCCCTTTCCAGGATGGGCCGCATCTCGTCATCCGTCGTCCCTGGATAAGTCGTGCTTTCCAGGACGACGAGCTGGCCCTTGCGTAGGGTCTTGGCGATCGTTTCCGTGGTATTCAGGACGAACGACAGATCGGGATTCCGGTGGGAATCGAGCGGCGTCGGGACGCAGATGATGACGGCGTCCATTTTGGACAGCAGCCTGAAATCGGCCGTGGCCAAGAACCTCTTCGTTCTGAAAGCGGACTTGAGCTCGTCAATGGGAATATGCTTGAGGTAGCGTTTCCCTTGGTTCAGCATCCGGACTTTTTTGGGGTCAACGTCGAACCCGGTGACGGGAAAGTCTTTCTTCAAAAAAGCTTTGACCAGCGGCAGTCCGACATATCCGAGGCCCATGACGCCGATTTTAGCTTGATGATTTTTGATCTTCTTTTCGAGAATGAGGCTCAGTCGATTCATGCTTCACATCCTTTCCTTATACCAGTCGATCGTTTTCTTTAATCCTTCACGGAAGTTTTCCGAAGGCTCATACCCGAGCCTCGTCCGCGCTTTTGTAAGATCGGCCAAGGAATAGCGGATATCTCCAGGCCGCTCGCCGCGATAGACGGGCCGAACATCCGTCCCCAATATTGCGTTGATCTCTTGAACCAGGGCGTTGATCGTGATGCTTCCGGCGCAGGCGATGTTGAAGACTTCGCCCGAGACATCTTTGGCCTCCGCCGCCAGAATATTGGCCGCGACGACGTTCGAGACATAGACAAAATCCCGGGTTTGCTCGCCGTCGCCGTAGATGACGGGGGGCTCGCCGTTCAATATTTTTGTAATAAAGATGGGGATGACCGCGGCATATTGGGAAAGAGGATCTTGGCGCGGCCCGAAGACATTGAAATACCTGAGACAGACTGTCGGGAAACCATAGATACGGGTGAATAACTGGCAGGATTTCTCCCCGATCCATTTGCTCAGGGCATAGGGGGAAAGAGGGTTCCCGACCGTGTCCTCTTTTTTGGACCTCTGAGGGTCATCACCGTAGACCGATGTGGAAGAGGCAAACACCAGCCTTTGGACTTTCGCCTCGGCGGCCGCCCATAAAACGTTGAATGTCCCGTCGACATTGATAGCATTCGTCAAAAAGGGGTCTTGGACGGAACTTTGAACGGAAGGCAGGGCGGCTTGGTGCAGAACAAAATCCATCCCCTGGACCGCTCTGCGGCAGGCGGCCAGGTCCCGGATGTCGCCCTCGAAGAGCTCGATCTTGTCGCGGAAAGATTCGAGGTTCTCCCTCTTGCCGGTCAGGAAACTGTCCAGGACCCTGACCACGTGTCCTCTGCGGGTCAGCTCTTCGGCGATGTGAGAGCCGATAAAGCCCGCCCCTCCGGTGACCAGATAGGCTTTCATGTCCTCCACTCAGGCTTCGAGCACGATCATATTACAAATAGCCGAATTCTTTCAATTTGTCGAGCACCGCGGTCGCGCTTTCCTCCAAGGTCTGTTTATCGGTTTCCAAGAGAATCTCGGGATTCAAGGGCTCTTCATAGGGATCGGAGACGCCGGTAAACTCCTTGATTTCGCCCCTCATGGCCTTTTGGTACATGCCCTTCACGTCCCGCTGGATGCATGCCTCCAGCGAGCATTTCGTATAGACTTCGATAAAACGGCCGATTTCCCGGCGGGCCTCGGCCCTGATCTCCCGGTAGGGGGAAATGAACGAGGTCAAGACGAAGACGCCGTTCCTGGTCAGAAGCTTCGAGACAAACGTCACCCGCCGGATGTTTTCGTCGCGGTCGGCCTTGGAAAAGCCAAGGTCGCGGGTCAGGCTTTGGCGAACGATATCCCCGTCCAGCCGTTCCACCCTGCAGCCGCGCTCTTTAAGGATTTTGGCCACGAGGTCGGCCACGGCCGATTTCCCCGAGCACGGCAGTCCGGTGAACCACAGCGTCACGCCTTGTTGCGTATTACCTTTACACATCAAATTCCTTTCATCGATATTCGGGGTCAAAGCTACTCATTACGCAATTATACATCCGGGGTCAAACCTCAACATTCAACACTTTTGGCTTTTCTCTGGCCGGACTTGCATCGCTCATATTAATGTTGGATGTTGAGGTTTGACCCCAATCTTTTTCCATCGGCATTCGTTCGCGTGTCGATCATTCATAAATCACTTTACCCTTCATATCGGAGGGCACGGGAATGCCCAATGTCTGGAGCACGGTCGGCGCCACATCCAGGATATCGATGTCTTTGCTCAGTCGTCGCTTATGGCGAGGATCATACAGGATATACATCCCGTCCTGGGCATGGACGGCGTCGTCCGGACCCGTATCGTTTTCGAGCAGATAGCGAGTCTCGTAGCCCAAAGTACCCGCCGAGCGCCAGTAAAGATCATCAAAATAGACCATCAGGTCCGGATAGTCTCCCCGGGCTTCTTCGAAATACTCATTGGGCTTTATGACCAGCGTCTCCCATTTCTCACCCTTTGGGCCGCGGATGTCCCGGATCCTTTCCGCTAGAGCATCCCGCTCTTTCTCGTAGTCGTCGGCCTTGATGATGCCCTGCGGCTCCCGGCCCTCGACATTCAGAAAAAGCCGGGCATAATAGCCTCCCCATCCCCAGGTTTTGGTCCGCCCCCAATCGACCGGGACTTTTTCCAGGTTTGTCTGCGGCTTGGGTTTTTCCTTGATGACAAGGTCCCCCTGTTCGATCAGCCATTCGTTGATGCAGAAGGCACCCTTCATCCGCTTGGCGCCGTGATCGGAGATGACCAAGACGACGGTTTCTTGGCCGACGTTGGTGAGGAGGTCGCCGATCTTCCGGTCCAAATACTTGTAGTAATCAAGGACGACATTCTCGTATCGGTTTCCCGGCTCGTAGAGATGATGGGCCTGGTCCATGTATTTCCAGAAGGCATGTTGGACCCTGTCCACGCCGATCTCGACGAACATGAACAGGTCCCAGGGTTTATGGCGGATGAGGTAATTGAGAACATCAAACCTCTTGGCGGTCATGTCGTAGATTTCTTTGAGGATCTGGTCCCTGTCTTCCGTCCTGAAGACGACGTCAAAAACGTAGGGTCCGAATTTCGCCTCGATTTCCTGGCGTAGCTCCCTGGGATAGGTATATTCTTTCTCGTTGTCGGGAGTGATGAAGCAGGAGATCAGGTTTCCAGAGACGGGAAAAGGAGGATAGCTCGGCGGCACGCTGACAAGACAGCTTTGGCCGCCGTGATCGCCGATCAGGTTCCAGATCGCCCCCTCCTTGACGGACTGGGACGTGGCGATCCACATCTTATCGTAGACATAGCCTGAGCGGTGCCGGAAGCCGTAAAGGCCCAGTCGGCCGGCATCTTTGCCGGTGGACATGACCATCCAGGCCGGGATGGTGATCGGAGGGTCGGAACTGCGCATTTTCCCATGGATACCGGATTCGATAAGCTCCCGAAGAACGGGAAATTGATCCCTCTGATCGAGGACGATCTCGGACGGGGCCGAATCCAGCCCTATGATAAGAAATTTTCTGTCCATGCTCGCCTATCCTTGTCCGGGGTCAACATCCGGGGTCAAAGCTACTCATCAGAATTCGGGGACACACACTGAATTCATGAATTTCTTAATTCAGTGTGTGTCCCCGAATTCTGATGAGTAGCTTTGACCCCATTTTATTTGACCCCATTTTATTCATTGAAGGGGTTCTTGAATTCCATGATGATCCTGGCCACCTCCGGACGGACCAGCTCCGGCGGCGGATACTCGCCCTTGACCAGCATATCGCGGATCTTCGTCCCGCTGAACTGGATCTGCTCGGAGGGCGGATGCGGGCAGATCTTTTCGTTCACCACGCTCAGGCATTTCTTGCAGTAGTAAAAGGACCTGAAAAACAGAGGGATGATCCCCAGGTCGGGAAATTCCTCGAAGATGTCCTGGGCGGCATAGGGATGATAATAGGTTCCGACGCCCGCATGGTCGCGGCCGATGATGATATGGGTGCAGCCGAAATTCTTGCGGATGATGGCGTGGAAGATGGCTTCCCGCGGCCCGGCATACCGCATTTCCATCTGGAGAATGGCCATGACGGCCCGCTCTTTGAGATAGTAGTTCTTGATGAGCTCCTCGTAAGAAGCCAAGATCACTTCATCCTTGAAATCGCCTTTTTTCTTGCGGCCGATGACCGGGTTGATAAAAATCCCGTCGACGAATGTCAGGGCCGTCTTCTGGACATACTCATGCCCGATGTGGGGCGTGTTCCTCGTCTGAAAGCCGACGACCGTCCGCCATCCCTTTTCCTTGAATAAAACCCGGGTTTCCTTGGGGCTGAGCTTGTAGCGGGTGAAAGACGTCGGGGATTCCTGGATGAGGTCGATCTTCCCGGCGAGCAGCACGTCCTTCATACTCTTGACTTTGGCCACCCCCGGATGGGCCGCATCGGTCGTCTGAAAGACTTTTTCGGCCATCTCTTCCTTATCGTAGATATATTTCTCCTCTAAATGGAGGACGGCCGCCGGCTCGTCTTTTTCGTTGCGAAGGAGGACTAGCCCGCCAACCTTGAGCTTATCCGCCTCGTCTTTGCCGACATCCAGGACGATGGGAATCGTCCAGGGGAGGTCCGAAGAAAGCCGCATCTGCTTCAAGACATGGCGGAAATCCTCTTTCCCCATGAACCCTTCCAGCGGGCTGAACACACCGGTGGCGATATTCTCGATATCGCTGACGGATTCGGCATCGAGCTTCACGGAAGGAAGGCCAGCGGCCTTTTCCAGGATCTTATTTTTCTGCTCGCTTTTAAGAACGCGCTCGACGAGCCTGCCGCCATGAGGCTGGATCATTTTTTTTCTCCCTTTTCAATCGATATATCCGAGGGCTTTGAGCCGTTCCTTGACCTTTTCCTCGTCCTCTTTGCTAAAAACCTCTTGTTTGACCTGGTCCTTGGACAAGTTCTCCCTGAGGACTTTAGTGATATAACTCGAAACGGACGAGACCTCGGTGCCCTTGATCACTTCCTCGATCTTCTTATATAGGGACGTCGGAATCGAGATCGTCGTGAATTCCTTTCCCATGTTCGTCTCCTTCGCGCAAATGCGCTGAAAATACTAAAAATAAAGGAATTTTATATACCAGACGGACATTTTTTTCAACCCCTTCGATCCTTTTCAAGCCGCCTTAGAGAAAAAAAGGAGGAAATAAATTAAGCAAAAAAAGCGGGAAAATCCGCGTTTTTCCAAGGGACTCACCCCGAGCCTTCTTGACAAAGGCCGGCAATAAGTGTTTATAATCTAGCGCAGTGGCAGAAGAACCGTTTCTTGCATTCTGATATGGAAAAAATCACCCACCCCTTTATCAGGAAAAATGCCTTATACGGGGTCCTCGACAGGAACCTAAAGAAGCTCGAAAGCCGGCTGGGGGCCAGCCTGGCCATCAGGGGCGACTGCCTCATTATCGACGGCGACCCGAAAAAAGTCGAATTCGCCAAATCTTACTTCGAGAAAATCCGGGAGCTGGAGGAAAAGGGTTATGACCTAAAAGAGGAGGATTTCCACATCGTCCTCGACCTGCTCGAAGAAGGCCAGGCCCAGCGCCTGGAGAACTATTTCCCCTCGGAGGCCCTGAATCTTTCCCGCAAATCCGTAACGCCCAAGAGCCTCAACCAGCAAAATTATATCCAGGCCATCCGCACCTACGATGTCGTCTTCGGCATCGGACCGGCGGGCACGGGCAAGACCTACCTGGCCATGGCCATGGCCCTGACGTATCTTCAGAACAAGCTCGTGAGCCGCATCATCCTGACCCGGCCGGCCGTCGAGGCCGGGGAAAAGCTTGGATTCCTCCCGGGCGATCTCCTCCAGAAGATCAATCCCTACCTCCGCCCTCTCTATGACGCGCTCTTTGACCTGGTCCAGGCCGATCAGGCCAACCGCCTCATTGAGAGAGGCATCATCGAAATTGCCCCCCTGGCCTTCATGCGGGGGCGAACCCTCAACAGCGCCTTCATCATCCTCGATGAAGCCCAAAACACGACCAAAGAACAGATGAAGATGCTCCTCACCCGCTCCGGCTTTGACTCCAAGGTCCTGATCACGGCTGATATCACCCAAATCGACTTGCCCCAGCCGGCCAAGTCCGGCGTCCTCCATGCCATCAAGATTCTCTTGCCGATCAAGGACATCGCTTTCTGCTATTTCAACGAGAAAGACGTCGTCCGCCACCCTCTGGTCCAGAAGATCATCAAAGCTTACCAGAAAGCCGAGGCCAAGGCGCGGTCATAGCCATGGGCTTGATATCTTTCAAAAATTTCAAGCTGTTCAAAAGCCCCGCCCCGTCGCATAAAGCTGAACAAAGGCCTTCCTCATCCACGAAAGAAGACCGGAAAGGCTTCTGGCCAAGGCTGGCAGGCAACGCCTTTCCCTACTTCTTCCTGTTCGCCCTGGTCCTGGCCTACTTCATTTCCTACCTACCCTCGAAATCCATCCCGCTGCCGAGCGATGGAGAAATCGCCAAGTCCGATATCACAGCCCCCTCCGACCTGACGATCGAAGATAAGGAGACCACGGAAAAGAAGCGCAAGGAGGCCGAAGACGCCATCCTTCCTGTCTACACCCTCGATCCCAACGTGTTCCTGAATCTCGAAGAAAAAATCCGCCAGTTCTTCAGCTTCGGACGGGACTGGTTGAAAACAACGGCCAAGAAGGACTACGCCGCGCTCGAAAAAGACGTTTCCGACAAGTTTGGTCTCGAGGTGACGGCCAATGACCTGGCCGCGCTGGAAAAAGCCGGATTCGGCGCCGACCTCGAGGACATCCTGGTCAATCTCTTAGAAAAATATTCCGTCTCGGGGATCATCCTCGCCAAAAACCTATTTGTCCACAACGAGCCGGAAAGGGGATTCACCCTCCTGCGCGGCAAAGAAGGGGAAAGAGTCGTCAAGGTCCAAGACATTCTGGACGTCAAGGAAGCCAAGGAAAAATTCGTGGTCGAGATCAATAAGCTGGAGCTCAACGCCAGAAAAAAGAGGTTGCTCATCAGCCTGTCCTTCGGCTTCGTCTCCCCCAACGTCATGTTCGACAAGGTCGAAACCGAAGCCCGCATGGAAAAGGCCCGCCAACGGATCGAGACCGTTTTTTACAGGATCAAAAGGGGCAGGGTCATTATCCGCAAGGGCGACGAGGTCACGGCGGAAACGCTCAAGCTCATCCGGATCATCAACCAGAACCTGCGCACGAAAAAAGCCTGGCTCAGCAATTTCTTCGGCACCTTCCTTCTCTTCGGCCTGCTCCTCGTCACCCTCTGGTATTATCTGAAGTCCCTGCATCCGCAAAAAACGGCCCTCAAATATTTCCTGATGATGGGCGTCACCCTCATCGTCAGCCTCTTCCTCTACAAGCTCGCCGATTTCGTGGCCGGGACATCGAGCCAGAACGTACAGTTCTTCTTGTTCACGGACGCCCAGAGCTATCGCTATGCGTTTCCCTTTGAGTCCGGGGTCATCCTGTTCGCATTCCTGACGACGAGCCCGGTCGCTCTGATCTACAACATCCTCAACAGCCTGCTGGTCGGCTACCTCTTCAACGCCAATTTTTACCTGATGATCTTCAGCTTCATCGGAGGGCTGGCGGCCATTTACGGGATTCGGTTTTACCGAAAGATCAAGAGGACGTCCACACTGCGGGCCGGCATCTTCCTCGTTTCCCCGATCAATATTTTTATCATCATCACCTTCTATCTCATCCAGGAGCGGTGGACCGAGCTCCACCTCCTGACGCCGGAGATTTTCATGGGGATCGTGGGAGGGATCCTCTGTTCGGCCCTGGCCTTCGTCCTCCTCCCCGTCTATGAAAACGTCTTCCGCTTTCTCACCCAGAGCAAGCTGTTGGAGCTCACCAATTCCGAATCGCCGATCTTCCGCCAGCTGGCCCTCGATGCGCCCGGCTCCTACCATCATTCCTTGATCGTGGCCTCCCTGGCCGAGAAGGCCGCCGAAGCCATCAAGCTCGACCCCCTCCTGGTCAAGGCCGGCGCCCTCTACCACGACATCGGCAAGATCAAGATGCCCGAGTATTTTATCGAGAACAAGGGCCGGAAAAAGGACGCCCATAAGGACCTCACGCCGAGCATGAGCACGCTGGTCATCATCAACCATGTCAAGGAGGGCGTCGAAATCGCCAGGAAAGAGAAGCTCCCGGCCCAGATCCGGGAGGTCATCGAACAGCACCACGGCAACTCGCTGGTCCGCTATTTTTATCAGAAGGCCAAGGAAAAATACGATCCGGAAATGAACAAGATTGGGGAAGAGAGCTATCGCTACCCGGGTCCCCCGCCCCAAAGCAAGGAGGCGGCCTTGGTGATGCTGGCCGATTCGGTGGAGGCGGCCTCCCGGAGCCTGAAAATTCACAGGGAAGAGAATCACAAGCGCGTGATCAAGGACATTTTCGACAACTACCTCCAGGACGGCCAGTTCGACGACTGCAATTTTTCGCTGAAGGAATTGAGGATGATCGCCTCCTCCTTCCTGGAGACGTTCCAGCTGATCTACCAGCCCCGCGTTGAATATCCCGGGTTCGATTTTGAGATGAAAAAGAGGAAAAAACCCGAACCCAACCAAAAAAAGGACGATGATCGAAGCCATCAACCGCCAGAAGACGTTCAGAATTGACCTGGACAAATGCGAGGGCCTGCTCAGAAGGCTGGTGAAACACTACCGCCTCAAAAAGCCCGAGCTGGTCCTAGCCTTTGTCGATAACAAGGCCATCCAAAAATTGAACCGGGACTTCCGGAAAAAAGACGTGCCGACGGACGTCCTCAGCTTCCCCTATCGAGAGAACGGTCCCGACGGCAAGTATTATTTGGGCGACATCATCATCTCGGTCCCCAAGGCTTTCGACCAAGCGCGCCAGCTCGGCCACGGCCTCGACCGGGAGCTCGAATATCTGACCATCCACGGCTTCCTCCATCTTCTCGGCCATAAGCATTCCGAAGGCCACGAGCAGGAGGAAAAAAAAATCCGCAGGCTGATGTTCAAGGGCTGACATGAAAACAAGCGCCCTCCACTGGTTCGGCATGGGCCTGGGCTTTTTGGCCGTCTTTCTTCTGTCCCTCGTCCATATCGCCCTGGCCGGCTTTTCCAAGATTTCCCTCAGCCGCTTTTTGGAGGACAAGGACAAGCCCTTCGGGCTTAAGGTCCTGCGGCACTACGAGGACATCAAGATCGCCGTGGAATTCTGGCGGACACTGCTGCTCATCGCCTTCCTGGTATATCTTTACGCCTGCTTCCCCCAGGCCAAGCTCTGGCCGCTCTGGCTGTTTCTGGGATCGCTTCTCATCTACGGGATCTTCCTGGACATGCTGCCCCGGCTCATCGCCTCGCGGACCAAAGAAGGGATCCTCGGCTTTTTCCTCCCGTCGTTCAGGCTTTTTCTGATTCTTTCGGCGCCGGTCCTGGCCGTCTCCCGGTGGCTCTGCGAACGCGAGGAACGCGAAGAAGAGGAAGACGAAGACCGGGAGGCCTCCGAACAAGAAATCGAACAGTTCATCGACGCCGCCAAGGAAGAGGGCATCATCGAAAAAGACGAGGATGATCTTCTCAGGAGCGTCGTCGAATTTGGGGATACCGTCGTCCGGGAGATCATGACTCCCCGAGTGGATATCGTCTGTATCCGGAAAGACGCCACCCTTCAAAAGCTCCGGAACCTGATCGTCACCGAGAAATTTTCGCGGATCCCGGTCTACAAGGACAAGGTCGATAATATCGAGGGCATCGTCATCGCCAAGGACCTCCTCCAATTCTCCGACGAACGACACGGCCAAGAGTCCATCGAGCCGTTCGTGCGCCCGGTCATCTTCGTCCCCGAGTCCATGAAGGTCGCCGAGCTTCTCAAGGAATTTCAAAAGGTGAAGCAGAAGATCGCGATGGTCGTGGACGAGCACGGCGGGGTTTCGGGGCTGGTGACGATGGAGGACCTCGTCGAGGAGATCGTGGGGGAAATCCACGACGAGTATGACACCGAAGAGGCCAAGATCACCGAAGTCGGGCCGCAGGAATATCTCGTCTCGGGCGACGTGAAAGTCGAAGAATTGGAAGACCGGTTTGACTTAGAGCTGGCCGAGGACGACTATCTGACGGCCAGCGGCCTGATCACCCATCACTTGGGACGGCTCCCGAAAAAGGGCGAGGTCGTCGAGGTCAAAGGGTTGGCCGTCGAAGTCATCGATGTCGATCAGAAAAGGATCAAAAAACTGAAAATGCGCAGACTCCCAAAAAAGGATCAAGAATAGGATTCCAACATGCCCAGGCCGAAAAAAGTCCAAGAAACGAAAAAAGCCTTTAAGGTCGGCTATGTGGCCCTCATCGGCCGGCCGAATGTCGGAAAATCCATGCTGCTGAATCGCTTGCTCGGCCAGAAGATCGCCATCGTCTCCAACAAGCCCCAGACGACACGCATCAGCATCCTGGGGATCCACACGACCGATAAAGGCCAGATCATTTTCATCGACAATCCTGGCATCCACAAACCGCTCCACAAGCTGAACAAGCGGATGATGGATTTCGTCTACTCGTCGCTCGAGACAGCCAGTCTCATCTGCCTGCTGATCGACGCTACCCAGAAATACGGCCACGGCGACGAATTCGTCCTCGACATCCTCAAGAATGTCCGGACGCCGGTCTTCCTCCTGATCAACAAAGTCGATATCGTAAAAAAAGGAAACATCCTGCTGATCATCGATAAGTACAAAGACCTTCACCCTTTCAAGGAAATCATCCCGATTTCGGCTGTCCGAGGGACCAATGTGGAGGTCCTGGAGAAATTGATCTATGACTACCTGCCGGAATCGGAAAAAATCTATAGCGATAACGAAATTTCCGACCAATCCGAGCGCTTTCTGCTGGCCGAGATCATCCGGGAAAAAGTCCTCAACCACGTGGAAAAAGAGCTGCCCTGGGTCACGGCCGTCTATATTGATACGATCGAGAGACGGGGGCCCCGGGCGGAAGCGGAGGAGGGCGAACGCACCCAGCCGATGGACTCCGGAGAACGGAGCGAAACTTTGCCCGAAGCGAAACAAAGTCTGGGCGAACGAGCCCAAACGGCTGACTCCGGGATTTGGACTGAAACTCTGCCTGAAGCAGGAAAACGCGCAGCTGGAGTCACACAAACCAAGAAAATGTCTAAGGCAGGACCGGCTGAACCGGAGAAAAAACGGCCCGTCACGTATATCAAGGCCACCATCTTCGTCGAGAAAGACAATCACCGCATCATCATCCTCGGCCGACGGGGACAGCTTATCAAGACCATCGGGATCGAAGCGCGGCGGGAGATCGAAGAGATCCTGGAATCCAAGGTCTTCCTGGACCTTCACGTCAAGGTCCGGGAGAACTGGCGCGATTCCCCCGATGTCTTGGACCTTATCGAAGGCCAGAAATAAGAAGAGACGGCATTATTCAATCTTTTCATTCCGACCCCTCCCTGTCATTGCGAGCCGCTCTTGCGGCGTGGCAATCCCAGCTTTTTAATGCGAGGCGCTCTGGCGCCACGGCAATCTCCTCTTTTTGAAGCGAGCCACTCTAGTCACGCAGCCATCCCCGTTAATCGATGTCATTGCGAGCCGCTCTTGCGGCGTGGCAATCCCCGACTGCCTCGCGATATTGACTTTGCCCCCGATAGATGCGAAAATCTACCTCCCTTCCATAGACGGTGAGTGTAGCTCAATTGGTTAGAGCATCGGACTGTGGATCCGAAGGTTGGGGGTTCAATTCCCCTCACTCACCCCACCTGTTTCCCTTGAAAAACCAGTGACTTTTTTGGCCAATATCGAAATAGACCTGGAAATTGTCCCTGTATTTGCCGTATTTTTTTTGATTACTTCTCTGCCTTTACTTGGCCTGCCGGTTCCTCCCTCGTTTCTTCTTCTTTCTTTTTCATTGTCGCCTTGCTTTCTTCGGGGGATTCCGTCGTTTTCTGGCTTTTGCCGCCTTCCGGTGCTTTCGGAGGGGCTGCTTTCTTTTCCGCCTTTATCTTTTTTCCCTTGCCCTCTTCGGGGGCTTTCTTAGGCTTCTCGCCTTTACGGCCTTCTTGTTCTTTCTGGGGGGCTGCCGCCCTTTCCGCCTTTATCTTCGCCATTTCTTCCGTTCTCTTTTCGTTGTCGGCAATCAGCCTCAGCCTATTATTCACGGCCCTGATATTTGCCTGCAATTTTCTAACGAGAGTATCTTTGTCGGCCTTGGGAGATTTGATCCCCTTCCCAGACAGGAAAGACAGCCGATCTTGCAGTTTATGTTCGAAATATTCCTTTTGCCGCATTAGCATCTGCTTCCGCTTTAATCCCATTTCTTCCTCCTCTCCGATTTAGTTATTTTTCTCCGGCAGATCAAAGATTACGTAGAACTTTCAATTCCCTGCCGGCAGATAGTTGCCGAAGGTATGTATATATCAGGATTTTCGCCAAAAAGCCATCGCATTTATGGGCTAGCTTAATCATTTTTTGTGACGCGGCTGTAGCGTCAGAGAAGTCCGTGCCTTCCAATTGCCCTACAAACCCATCTCCCCTCGGAGTGAATCGGCGTGAGATAAGCCCCTCGGAAATCCGCGATAGAAAATAGAAAGCCCTTGGATTAAAGTAGACCAAAGTGCGGCTAAGCCCGAATGACCGGCCGGAAACAGCCGGGTGAAGATTTTCCTTACAATCTTTTACATTTCTTTGACAATTGAGACAGTCTTGGCTATATTACCAACGGCAACAATATCTGGGATGGATCAGACAAACTTCTTTCGAAGAACGCAAGGAAATTGAATCGGAGGTCACGATCATGCCTGTTCTTAATATCATCTGGGATGTTTGCTTTATTTGCCTGGGATTACTCGTGATCATCTTATGCATCACGGGCGATCTCGAAGCCTATTGGGCCTTCATCTGTCTGGGACTGATGGGATGGTCCGTGTGGGACTTCAGAAAACATTTCCGGGAGATGCGCAAGAGAGGAGAGATCAGCCAGCTGGAAAAGGAGCGCGAAGAGATCCGGCAGCGCATGGAAAAGAAGAAGGAGTAAAAGATGAAACTCGATCCTATTTCAATCGCCTTGATTATTCTTGGCATCGCGGCCTTTGCCACCGCAGGAATCATTTTTCTCATCAAGATGGAGAAGGTAAAAAAATATTTAACGAACGCTGAAGAAGCGATAAAACAAGGGGACGATAAGACGGCTATCGTCATGATCAAAGGGGCACTCAACAACGCCAACGAAAAGCCGGATTTGGAAGCTTCGATCCTGACTAAACTGGAAGCCCTTTATAAGAAAAACGGACTCGGATACGATTTCTCCGATTTCAACAAGCTTACCGGTCAATTCCAAGTCTTGAAGAAAAAATCATCGAACAAGGCCAGGCGTGAGCTCTATAAAGTCATCAATTTAAAAAAAGAGATGGTTAAGAAGATGCCCGAGCTGCCGTAGGTGGAACGGGCTCGAAAGTCGCTTAAAGAAGTTCCGCAGCCTGAACCGTTATTTTTTGGACACCAAGTCCTAAACCTCCCTCTCCCGATCGCTCATCCCGTAAAGTAGAGGTAAGCGGCGATAATGCATGCCAGGACAAAGGCGGAGGCCAGCACGTCGCGCCAATTCCAGCTCATTCGGGTGCGCCGGCGGTCGTCCTCGGTCATCGTGCCGAAGGTCAGGCTCTTGATTTTTTCGTAATCCGGCTCGCGGGTCATATAGCTGACAACGATCATGACGATGATGCTGACGATGAAGATGATCAAGCTGTAATACTGGAAAAAAATGTGATTGACGATCCAGAAAAAGGAGCCATCGGCGTAGGAGAACCCGCCGATGAGCTTGACCGGCGTGTCGACGGCCAGGCGGAAGAGCCCGAGGGAAAAACCAGTGATGAGGGCCGCGAGGCAGCCCTTGTCATTCAGCCTCTTCATGAAGACGCCGAAAAAGAAAACGACGAAGATAGGCGGGGCGAGGTACGATTGGACTCCCTGGAGATAGTCGTAGAGGCCTTTCCCGCCCCTGATCACGGGGATCCAGAGGAGCCCGATGAGGACCATGACACCCGTCGCCATCCGACCGATATGAACGAGCCGGTCCTGCGACACCTTCGGCCGCAGTCGCGAATAGAAATCCATGGTGAACAGGGTCGAGGAAGCGTTGAAGGCGCCGGCGAGCGAGCTCATGAGGGCGGCCAGGAGGCCTGCCACCACGATCCCCCGCACGCCGACGGGGAGGACATAAGCCACGAGAAGCGGGAACGCTTTCTGGGCGTTAGCCCTGACGAGCTCGCCCCCCGCGCCAAAGAGCTCCTGCTGGAGCACCGGGATCCGGCCGCTCTTGGCCAGGGCGAAGGCGATGATCCCGGGGATAATGAAGAGGAAGACGGGCAGGAGCTTGAAGCACGACGCGGCGATAGAGCCCCGGCGGGCCTGGCGTTCGTTCGGGGCCCCGAGCACGCGCTGGACGATGTACTGGTCCGTGCACCAATACCACAGACCGATAATCGGCGCGCAGAAGAGCATGCCGATCCAGGGATAGTTGTCGTTGAAATACCAAGCCATCCGGCCGACTTCCTTGACCGGGGCCCAGGTTCCCTGGATCCCCGCGGGGACCAGGGGCTTCCACAGGTTGAACATCTCCGAGCCCGCGATGTGCCGCAACTCGCCCCAGCCGCCGAGCGCCTTCAAACCGAAGTAGGTCACCAAGGCCGATCCGATGATGAAGATGAATGTCTGGATAGCTTCCGTGTAGGCGACCGCCTTCAGCCCACCCATGACCGTGTATAGCCCCGTGATGACGACGACCAGGACGGAGCCGATCCAGAAGCTGTCGAGACCCATGAAATGGACCTCCGGGAGGAGGACGCTGAAGACGATCCCGCCCGCAAAAATTCCGACGGCCAGCTTTGTCAGGACATAGGCGACGAGCGAGATCACGGAAAGCACCGTCCGGGCGGTCGGGGAGAACCGTCTCTCTAGGAACTCCGGCATGGTGAAGACCATCGACCGCGCGTAGAACGGCACCATGACCCAGCCGAGCACGAGGAGGCACCAGGCATGAAGCTCGTAATGGGCCATGGCGACGCCATCGGTCGCGCCGGTCCCGGCCAGCCCGACCAGGTGTTCCGCCCCGATGTTCGAAGCAAAGATGGAAGCGCCGATGATGAGCCAGCCCAGGTTGCGCCCCGCCAAGAAGTAGTCCGTCGAGGTCCTCTGTTTCTGGCGCATGACCCACCAGGCCAGGCCGAGGATGATCCCGAAGTAGGCGAGGACGATGATCCAATCAATCGGTGTTATGACAGCCATGTCTTCTCCCTCCCAGTCCGCAGTCGGGCTCGATTTTCCTTCACCTCTCAGAGGCGGGAATGAGTTTATTGATTCGAGTATCCCATCCGGCCATCGTCAGGAGCATATATCACGATTTTTAAGATGTCAACGGCAGCGGGAGAAACCAGGGATATGTCGGCGAGGCCGTCGGCAGAGCAAAAAAAGTCCGACATGAGCTACGGCGCGCTTCCAGTTTTTGCCACGGTCGGATAGAAAATATCGTTTTTAAGCGCCACCTTTTATAAAAAGTTTCTTTGTGAAAATCCGCTCGAAGACACTATTTCTAAACTCTGTTTCGATTCTAGGGATTGAGTAGGCCGCGAGTCCTAGCTCGTCAAGAGACAGAGATGGAAAAGCCGTGTTTTTTGTCTCTCGATAAATTCGGGAAAGAAACCCGGCCCCCTTTGCGGGGGCCGGGCTCAGTTCGCTGATCGCGCGGAAAACTCGACTTCGGTTCGAACTCAGAAGGAAAACCGAGCGCCAACCCTTGCCGACCACGGGCCGTAGCGGCTCGTCCACTGCTGGTAGGCAATGCTTGGCCAAAAATTGGGGAGCGTGGTTTTCCAGTCGTAGGTCTTGGTCAGGAGTTCCGGAACCGTCGCCCGCATCATGGTCCGGTTGGGGGTGGTATTATAGGCCTGGATCGTATGGGTATTGGTAACGTTGTAGATCGTGGCGTTCAGGTTGATCCGGTACTTCTTGGCCAGGCGAACATTGTACTCGATGTAGACGTCGGCCCAGGCTGTGAACGGAAGCCGTCCGAGATCCCCGTAGCCTTCGGCAAAAACGGTCATGTCGTTAAAACTGAGGGTGGTCGAGAGCGGGAGACCGCTGCGGCCGTATCCGACAACGCCCACTGTCAGGCCGAAGGGAAATGCAAAGGAGCCGTAAATCTTGAGGTAGTGGGAGCGGTCGGCAGGCAGCGTCCCGTCCAACGCATTCCCGTGGATGTCGTATCGTTCGAACCACAGGTCGAAGTAGCGGTCCCGGTTGGGCGTGATCCGGCCGCCCTCGTCTGAGGAGGCCAAGCCGCCGTAGTTCCCCCGCAGGCTGCTCCAGGTGTAGTTGATGCCGCCCTGCCAGTTGTCGGAGAACCGTTTTTCCAAGGCTATGTTGAGGCCCCAGTACTCCCGTTTCGCCTTGGGCGTCGGCCAGTATTCGTCGGCCATTTTTCCACCCTGGGATATCGGCCTGGCGTAGCCGAAGCCGGGATTGGCCTGGTAGTACGCCTCGCTGAAGTTGCCCTGGGCGTCCTTGACAATGATGCCCACGTCTTCGATCGCCCGGTAAAGGTGCTTGTAGACTAGGCGGGCGCTGAAGAAGAGCTCCTCGGAGACCTTTTTCTCGGCGCCGAATGACGCTTCGCTCTGGGCCATCGGCTTCATGCCGGGATCGATCATTCTAAAATCGATATAACGCCAGTTGCGGGACCCCATGTAGGTGCCCCCGGCCGCCTGGCCGACCTGGTCGTCGAGCTTACCGCTGGCCGCGATCTTCGTCCAGTCGTAGTTGTCCAGAGTGTAATAGCTCGTCCACCACTTGAGGCCGCCGGTCATCCCAATGGCCGCGTGCAGCTTCATGACATCGTAATAGACACCGTAGCTGGCGAACACTTTCAGGCTTGAATCGCCGAAGACGTCATAGATAAAGCCTAGGCGAGGGGCGATTTTCTTGTCAAAACCGAACTTGATCGGCTTGTCCGACCAGCCGGGCTGGGTCTTATCCTCGTTGAAGGTGGGGATGTACTCGCTCTCGGTCCGGACGCCGAAGTTAAACGTCAGCTTGTCGGTGATCGTCCACGAGTCCTGGAGATAAAGAGCCCACTGATGGTTGTGCGCATCCCAACGATTGCCGTAACTCGACTTGAAGTCGCTGAGGACCGTGTAGTAGCCGTACTTGCCCTGGACGCGGGTGCCGTCCGGCATACTGTAAAAAGAGTTCGGGCCCCAAGCCAGGGAAACGGTCGGATACTGGTTGGCCGCGTTGACATCCTCGTGATTTTGAACATACTGCACCCCGGCTTTCAAGGCGTGTTCGCCGGCCAGGTTCAGATAGTAGGTAAAGTCCGTGTTGAGCGAGTACCGCTCGAGCAAGTAGCTTTTCGTCTCCGTCGCAGTGGCGGCCCAGTTCGTCCAGCCGGCATAGCGCTGCAGGTCGGCCGGGATCTCAGGATAGACGACGTTGCCGACGCCGCCGTGACTATAAATCGTGCCCGAAGGCTTGATCTGTTGGTTCCGCGTGTCCAACATGGCATATCCGGCGCGCAGGCCGACCAGGAAGTTGTTGGACACCGTATAGTCGACCGTGGCGTTTCCCGACCAATTGGGGTAATCATAACCCGGATCCGTTCCTGAAACCAGGGTGTTGGTCCAGGAGTTGATATAGGGAAAGTTCTTAGTCGAGGTCCCGGTTATGCCCGGGATCTGGCCGCGGTAGAGATTGAAGTTGTTCACGGCGCTGAGCGACATGCGCATGCCCCTTATTGGCTGGGCCGTCATCTTGAGCTGCCAGTTCCAGTAGTAATTCTTTTGATAAAAATTATAAGCCGGGCGACCCTGGCGGGGATCGGCGATCGTGTCGCCGGCGACCTTAGCCTTGGTCAGGTCAGCCGGGTCGGCGGTGAACCACCGGTCGGCATAAGTCCGCGAGTAGATCGGGTTGAAGGAGCCAAAAAACCAGAGGCGGTCCTTCAGGATATAGCCGCCCAGGTTGAAGACGCCTTCGATTCGCTGGGTATCGTCGCGGTCCTTGCCGCCATTGAAGTAGATGTTGTCGTTGTTGACGTATTCGAGCTTATTGAGGTCGTAGGGATTCCAGCGAAGGAAATCACGCTCTTTTCCCTGCATCCACAGCCGGTTGTTGTTGTAATAGCCGTACACTTCGCCGTGGAACTCGTTGCCGCCCGAGCGGCTGATGACGTTGACGACACCGCCCAACGAGCCGCCGAACTCGGCGCCGTACCCGGAGGCTGTGACTTTGACCTCCTCGATTTGTTCCATGGCTGCAGACTGGGCCTGGACCCCGCTGTTCATGTGCGATGTGTTTGTCCCGTCAATGAGCCAGATATTTTCCGACCCGGACGCGCCGTCGACCGTCAGGCCGCCCTGGTTGCTCTCGTATTGGACGCCGGGCACCGTGCTCAGCAGGCCCGTAAAGTCGCGGTTGCGCGGCAGCTGCATGAAGGCTTCCTTGGTCATCGTGCTGCCCTTTGTCGTCGATCTGACGTCGATCAGGGGCGACTGCCCGACGACCGTGACCTCTTCGGCGAGCGCCCCCTGCTCCATGGTCACGTCCACGGTGATCGTCTGCTCCAACTGGAGAATGATATTCTCCCGTTTGTAGGTTTTGAAGCCCTGCAGAGTGAACGTCATGGTATAAGTTCCCGAGGGCAGCGAGAAAAGCCGGTAGGCGCCCGTATCATCGGTGACGGTGGTCGCCTTGCCGACCAGTTTGGGGCTTACTGCCTCGACGGTGACGCCGGGAAGCGCCAAATTTTGATTATCCTTGACCTTTCCGACCAGCTTGCCGGTCGGGGCGGTCTGAGCGGCCGCCAAACCGGCAAGGAGGACCAAGGTCAGCAATGCGATCCCTAACTTTTTCATTTTTTGTGTCCCTCCCTCCTTGATTGAATGATCCCCGTTGCTTGAATCAGATAAAATATCTCCCCCGCGATTGTTTTTTTCGTTCTTCCCTGTTCCTCACCTCCTTTCCTTAAAAGGACAAGACGTCATCCTATGAATAAACCAAAGGAGCATAAGTTCCTTTTCTAAGGAAACAAAAAAACCCTTTATCAGAGCGGATTTGCAACCGTCCCTCCTTGTTGAAAATATAGAATATCCAGGAGGCCTTGTCAATAGACCGACTGATTTCAGGGTCTGCGCTCTCGGCTGCCGCGATGCCGCCTTCGGCGACCTCTTTTTCGAGAATCCAAAGGGGACGTGGGAAAAAGGCGCCTATACGCTCGAGATCAAAAATAAGGAGATTGACGTCAAGATCCCGATCGCCCTCGGTCCTGAGGAATAGCGGGAACTAGATAAGTCGCCGCTTACCTCAGTAGAGCCTAAGGTCCATCTCTGCGATTCTATTCTGAACATTCGTCTTGATTCGTTTCAAGAAACGCTCATTCCCGATTTATTCTGTCGGCGAAATCTGGTATCATGGGGGCCATCTAAAGTCATGAACATGCTCGTCACGGCCACGGATCTCACAAAAAAATACGGCACCTTCACGGCCGTTGACGGGATCTCCTTTGAGATCCGGGACGGCGAATGCTTCGGCTTCCTGGGCCCGAACGGCGCGGGCAAGACATCCACGATCAAAATGATCCACTGCGTCTCTCCGGTCACTTCGGGCAGCCTGATCGTCAACGGCATGCCCGCCCATATCGACAATCGGGCCATCAAGAGGATGACGGGAGTCATCCCCCAGGAAATCACCCTGGACGTCGACCTGACCGTTTCGGAGAATCTGGCCGTCTTCGCCCATTTCTTTGACATTCCCAAACGGGAAGCAAAGACAAGGATCGCCGGGCTTCTCGAATTCGTCGAGCTCGAGAGCAAGCGGAAAAGCAAGATCGACGAGCTCTCGACGGGGATGAAGAGACGGCTGTTGATCGCCCGGGCCCTGCTCAATCAGCCAAAATTGATCGTGGCCGATGAGCCGACCACGGGTCTCGATCCCCAGGCCAAACATCTGATCTGGCAAAGGCTGCGGCAGCTCAAGACGCAAGGAGCCACCCTGATCCTGACCACGCAATACATGGAAGAAGCCCAGCAGCTCTGCGACCGGGTCGTGATCATGCACCGGGGCAAAATCTTGAAGGAAGGCGTGCCCTCAAATTTGGTGACGGAAGAAATCGGCCGGGAAGTCGTGGAGATCAGGATCGCCAAAGAGGAGGACGAAAAAATCATCGGGCGCCTCTCCTCCCTAGCCTGCGGGCACGAGCGGGTGGGAGATACGCTCTATTTCTACTGCCGTGACGGGCAGGATGTCATGAAGAGACTGATCGAGCTCGATCTCCCCAATTATTTGACCCGGCCGGCGACTCTGGAAGACGTCTTCTTGAAGCTCACCGGCAGAGGCTTGATCGAATGAATTTGTCCTACAGGATCTATTATGTCTTCCTCCGGAACCTTGTCTCCTATAAACGGTTTGTCGTCCCGACGTTCCTGGTCAGCCTGATCGAACCTTTGTTCTATCTGATCACTTTCGGCATCGGCATGGGCGCCTACATGGGGTACTTCGGCGGGAAGCCTTACCTGTACTTCCTTGTCCCGGGAGTCGTGGTCTCCTCGGTCATGATGTCCTCGACCTTTGAATGCCTGTACGGCACGTTCGTCAAGATCGTCCACGAAAAGCTCTACGACTCGCTGATCGCCACGCCTGTCTCTGCGGAAGATGCCGTGGCCGGCGATATCGCCTGGGCATCCTTCAGGGGCCTGATCAGCGGGTCCCTGATGATCATCGTCTCCGTCTTTATGGGGATTCTGCCGGTGTCCCTGCTCAGCCTGCTGCTTCTCCTCGTCCTGATGATCTTTGTCGGCGTCCTGTTTGCATCGCTGGCGATGATCGTGACGTCCTTCGCGCCCAGCTTCGATTTCTTCAATTATTATACGGAGCTCATTATCACCCCCATGCTTTTCTTTTCGGGAGTGTTCTTCCCCCTGGACCGGTTTCCCCCCTGGATGAAGACCCTCTCCTCGTTCATGCCGCTGACCCATGCCGTCAAGATTTCCCGGGCGGTCTTCTCCGGCGACTATTCCTCAGGATTAATCATCAACTTTCTCGTCATCTTTGTTTTGGAGGTGATCGCTTTCTTTATCGGCATCAAAATGATGAAAAGGAGGCTGATCAAGTAATCCCCATGAAGTGCCCTCGATGCCAGACGGATAATCCCTCAGACTCAAAATTCTGCAAAGAGTGCGCGGCGCCCCTCCCTTCCTCTGCGGCAGACTCTGTCCCCCATACAGAAACCTTCAAAACCCCGGTCAAGGAGCTGGCCACGGGAACGACCTTTGCCCGCCGCTATCAGGTGATCGAGGAACTGGGCAAAGGCGGCATGGGCAAAGTCTATAAGGTTTTCGATACGAAGATCCAAGAGAAAGTGGCTTTGAAGCTGATCCGGCCGGACATCACGTCGGACCGGGAAACCGTCGAGCGCTTCAGCAATGAGCTGAAATTTGCCCGCAAAATCAGGCACAAGAACGTCTGCCAAATGTTCGACCTCGGCGAGGACAACGGCACGCATTACATCACCATGGAATTTGTCCCGGGCGAAGATTTGAAGAGCATGATCCGGATGAGCGGGCAATTGGGTGTCGGCACGGCTTTGGCCATCGCCAGGCAGGTCGGCGAGGGATTGGCGGAAGCCCACCGCTTGGGAATTGTCCATCGGGATTTGAAACCCGGCAATATCATGATCGACAAGGACGGGAATGTCCGCATCATGGATTTCGGGATCGCCCGCTCGCTCAAAGCGAGGGGGATCACGGATACCGGCGTGCTTATCGGCACGCCTGAATACATGTCGCCCGAGCAGGCGGAAGCGAAGGATGTCGATAATAGGTCGGACATTTACTCGTTGGGAGTGATTCTTTACGAAATGGTGACCGGGCGCGTCCCTTTTGAAGGAGACACCCCTCTCAGCATCGCCATGAAGCACAAGGGGGAACGGCCACGGGACCCCAAGGAACTCAATGCTCAGATGCCTCCGGACCTTAGCCGAGTGATCCTGAAGTGCCTGGAAAAAGATAAGGAGAAAAGATATCCCGGGGCCGAGGACATGCTGGCGGAATTGACAAAAATCGAGAAAGGAATCCCGACATCAGAGAGGATCCCGGCCAGGCGAAGACCTCTCACGTCTCGGGAGATTACGGTGACGTTCAGGTTCAAGAAACTCTTCGTGCCGGCTTTGATTTTTCTCGTTGTCGTCCTTGCCGGGGTGATTGTCTGGCAAGTTCTCCCCCGTCGGCGAGCCCTCTCCAGACCTCCAAGCAACCACTCGATTGCCGTCCTGCCGTTCGTGGATTTAAGCCCGGAGAAAGGGCATGAATATTTATGCGAAGGAATCCCGGAGACGCTGATCAATGCCCTCAACCGTATCGAAGGCCTATGGGTTCCAGCCAGAGCCTCGGCGTTTTTGTTTAAAGGTAAAGACTACAATCTCAGCGACATCGGCCAGAAATTGAATGTCGAAACTGTACTCGAAGGAAGCGTCCTGGTCATCGGAGACAATCTCCGGGTCACACCGCGACTCAGCCATGTGAAGGACGGCAACCAGCTCTGGTCCGATATCTATAATAAAAAACTGAATGATCTCTTCACCATCCAGGATGAGATTGCTCAAGAAATCGTCAAAGCTCTGAAGATCAAGCTGCTGGGAGAAAAAGAAGCCCCGATTGTCAAGCGCTACACGGAAAATCCCGAAGCCTATAATTTCTATCTCAAGGGCCGTTTCTACTGGAACAAGCGGACGGAAGAAGAGGTGAAGAAAGGCATCGAGAGCTTCCAGCAGGCGATCGAAAAAGATCCCTCGTATGCGGCGGCCTATGCCGGGCTGGCCGACTGTTACAACGTTTTTGGATTCTACGGCGTCCAGCCGCCCAACGAGGCGTTCTCCAAGGCCAAGGCCGCGGCCCAAAAAGCGCTGGAGATTGACCAAACGCTCGCGGAAGCCCATACGTCGTTGGCCTATGCAAAATTGTATTATGACTGGGACTGGCCCGGCGCCGAGAAAGAATTCAAACTCTCCCTGCAACTCAATGCCTCTTACCCGACAACTCCCCATTGGTATGCAGAATATCTCGCGGCCATGGGCCGGCTGGATGAAGCCGTGGCAGAAAAGAAAAAAGCCAGCCAGCTAGACCCGCTCTCGATGGTTATCAACACCACGATCGGCTGGATGGATTACTTCGCCCGCAGGTATGATCAAGCGATTGAACAGATCAAAAAAACGCTGGAGATCGACCCGAATTTCGTTCCGGCCCATTATTTCCTTGGCCAGGCCTACCTGCTCAAAGGAAGCTTTCCGGAAGCGATCCTCGAGTTTCAAAAGGCGATCAATCTATCCAAAGGAAGCGCCTATACGGTGGCAGGGCTGGCCCACGCTTACGCCGTCGCCGGCAAAATCGCTGAAGCGCAGAATCTGCTGGATCGGTTGATCGAGCTGTCGAAAACGAAATACGTCTCGGCCTATGATGTCGCCGAAGTCTATGCCGGCTTGGGAAAGCAGGACCTTGCCCTGGACTGGCTGGAGAAAGCCTGCGAGGAGCGGTCGAGGGCGCTCGTCTTTCTCAAGGTGGAACCCAAGGTCGACGGCCTGCGGGCCAAGCCGCGATTCAAGGCCATTCTAAAAAAGATGCGCTTGGAGTAGCGACCAGGAAAATCCCATGAAAACACCGCGAACATTCTTGTCCATAGCCTGGACGGTTTTCCTCCTCATCTGGTGCGCCGGGTGCAAGGATTCCGCCCGGAAATTCGGGGAGCTGAACGCCTTGGCCGGCAACACGACCGACAAGGGCCTCTCCGGACACGGCTTCACGGAGATCTACGAGCGCTTTTTCTATCCGCTCAAATATGAGCCGATCAAGATCTTCGAAATCGGTATCGAATGGGGAGGTTCTCTCCGTCTCTGGGAGCGTTATTTTCCCAAGGCCTCCGTCTACGGCATCGATATCGCCGACAAGTCCTCCATGGACTCCAAAAGAATCCATACCTTTGTCGCCGACCAGGCTGACCGGAATCAACTCAAACATTTTATTCGGACGTATGGAAACGCCTACGATATCATCCTGGACGACGGCGGGCATGCCATGGACCAGCAGCAGATCAGCTTCGGTTTCCTGTTTCCCTTTGTGAAGCCCGGCGGGTATTACATCATCGAGGACGTTCATAGCTCCCTGCCTGACTATTATCGCGATCTCGGCCTTGATTATCATGTCAAAGACGACGAGACCAACACCACGCTCAGGATGATCCAGAATTTCGTGAAAACAAAAAAGATCGAGAGCCAATATTTGAGGCCGGAGGAAATCCAGTATTTGAACCGGCACATCGAATATGCCGTCCTGTTTGCCAAAAACAGCAAGAGGCACAGCATGACTTGCATTTTTAAGAAGGTCAATGAGTAGCCCGTCTTAATCCCAGCCCTATCCCCAGCCCTTCCGTTTTTTCATTGACACGGTGTCACTCCCGCGGTATATTCTATGCAGAGAGGGAGCCCATGGAGCATGACGAAAAACCAAAATCGTTTTTCCAAACGCCCGTCTCACAAAAACTGGTCCACTTAATCGAAAAGGATGCCAGTGCGCTGACCAACAGTTGGCTGCACGACATCAAACAGAATTCCAGCCTGCCCACCTATAAAAGCTACGACGAAAAAGAGCTCTACCATCGAGCCTTCCGTGTTTACAGCCAGCTCGGCCGGTGGATTTCCCATGAGACCGTCAAGGATGAGGTCAGGATATATTGGACGGCGCTCGGCCGGCAGCGCCGGGACGAAGGATTCGCCCTTTCGGAAATCATTCATTCGCTGGCCATGATCCGAAAGCACCTCTGGCAGAAAGTCCAATCCGAAGGGCTGTTGGACACAGCCCTCGACCTCTACCAGGCCATCGAGCTCTACAATCGGGTCATGCTGTTTTTCGACCGGGCCACCTATTATGCCGCCCTCGGCTATGAGAAGGAGCGTTGAACGTTCCTCCGGAGGGCGGGAGAGATAGAAGCTGGCTGTTTCAGGGAATTAAGCTAAAGGGGGTAACAAGGAGGGTGGCCTGCCCAGCCAGCGCAGCAGGCATGAGGAAATTATATACTATCAATTTTATAAAGTCAATAGGAAATAGAATATTTTTTTAAACGCCTCTTAGACGCCGTATCGCCCCCTTTCTTCGGCCAGGGGCACCAACTCTTGGATATGTTCCTTGGCCGTATGAGGCGCGATGGAACAGGCCGTGCTGAGGATGAACCCCCCGCCGGGCATTCCGGCTTCGATTCTGGAGATGACATCTTCCCCCACTTTTTCAGGAGTACCGAAGAGCAGGGTGTGGACCGGATCGATGTTTCCTTTGATGAAAATCGTCCGTCCGACCCGGGCCTTCGCCTCTTTGAGCTCGACGTTGCCCAGGGGCGGCGGGTCAAGACATTCGATGCCGGAGACCCCCGCCTCGGCCATCATCTCTAAGCGGTCATTGATGGCTCCGCAGGTATGGGTGTAAACGGGGACGCCTCGGTCCCTGACCGCCCGGGCGATCCGGCGCTCATAGGGCAAGATAAATTCCCGATAAAACCGGGGCGAGATGAAGCCAGCGCCGGCATACGGGGACGAGATCTTGATCGCGTCCACTTTGCGCTCGGCTTGTTCCAGAGCGATCTTGAGGATCCCCTCCGTGAACCTCTCCAGGATCTCTTTGGCCTTGGCCGGCTCCTCGGCCAACGCCAGGAAGCCCCCGCTGAAACCGAACAGGTTCAGGAAATAATCTAAAGGCGAGGTCACTTCGCCGTGGATGGAATAGCTCTCACCCGCCTCGGCCTGGATCACGTCAAAAATATCGCCCTGGTGATCCGGGTCGATGGCAAACTCCAGCCCCTGGGAAACGGGAATGAAATCCAGTCGTTCAGGCACGTCCTTCGGGTCAAACCCGGATATCGAAGGCGGCGGGGCCATGGCTTTCAGATCGGGCTGGGGCAGGTCGTCGAAGGGAAAAATCGTCCGGCCGCCGTCTTTCCAGACGACGACATCCCGGTTTTCTTGATGGTCGATGCGGACGATATTTTTTTCCCAGGCCGGGGAATGCCCGTGGAGGCTGACGAGAATGCCGTCGAAATCATACTCCTTCCTCAGGCTCAGCAGCCCTTCCGCGAAACACTCCTTGGAAAGCCAGAATTCCACGGGCGAAAGACCGGTTTGGAGCAGCATGTGGCCGATGCTCATCTGGCACATGACGGGCACCCGGTCGGGCAGTTCCAGCCTCATGGCCCTGGCCATGCGTTCCTTTGATGTCATGGGCTTCAGCTTTTTCTGAACATACCCGCAATCCGGTTTTTAGTCAAGGACGCCGGGCAAAAACGCCGATTGTGCGCCAATTCGGATAAATATATTGTTTTCGAATTGACACCGCGCCCCGGATTTTGATATTTTTCTCTCTCGCATAACATATTTGGACGTTTAATCGTGTACATCCTGCTCGGCATCTTGATCGGTTTCGTGGCAGCCATACCTCTGGGGCCGGTCAATGTCTTTGTCATCTCCCAAGCCCTGAAGCGCGATTTCCTGCATGGTTTCATGGCCGGCATCACCGCCGCCGTCCTGGACACCCTATATTGCCTGGTCGCCATCCTGGGCATCGCCCAGGTCACCTATGGCCTGGCCAAGTTCCTGCCCGTCATGAAGGTCTTTGCCGCCCTGCTGTTAGCCTTCCTGGGCTATCGTCTTTATGTCCAGTCCAAGACCTATCACGAGACCAAGCCTTCCAATAAAATGACGTCCTTCTCCCCCCGCCCCATGCTCGGGGTTTTACTGCTCTATGTCATGAATCCTTCTCTTTATATTTTCTGGCTGGGCACGGCCGGCTTCGTCACCAGCCATTACTTTGTGGCCCAGACCGGGAAGACGCCCGTATTTTTTTCCATCGCCTGCGGCATCGGAGGCGTCATCTGGTATTTTATCCTGACCCATTACGTCGCCACCCATCATCACCAGTTTAAGCCCCGGACGTTCCAGCGGATCTTTCTCGTCCTGGCCGTCGTCCTCTTTGTCTTTGCCGCCTACTCCCTGCTCACGGTTTTCATCAACGTCAAGCTAAAACTTTAACCCACGGAGGTACGTCCATGCCCAAAAAGAAAATCCATCTCGTCTGCAACGCCCACCTCGACCCCGTCTGGCTCTGGGAATGGCAGGAGGGCGCAGGAGAAGTCCTGTCGACCTTCAGGACGGCCGCCTCCTTCTGCGAATCTTTCGACGGATTTATCTTCTGTCACAACGAAGCCATCCTCTACCAATGGGTCGAGGAATATGAGCCGGCCCTCTTCAAGAAAATCCAAGGCCTGGTCAAGAAGGGAAAATGGAACATCCTGGGCGGCTGGTTCCTCCAGCCGGACTGCAACATGCCCAGCGGAGAGTCCTTTGTCCGCCAGATCATTCTGGGAAAGCGATATTTCAGGCAAAGATTCGGTGTCGATGTCAAAACGGCATCAAACCTTGATCCTTTCGGTCATACGAGAGGCCTCGTCCAAATCCTGGCCAAGAGCGGGTATACGGCGTACCTTTTTTGCAGGCCCGACCGTCAATTCACCGAGCTCCCTTCGGAGGCTTTCGTCTGGACCGGCTTCGACGGCTCCGAGATCCTGGCGACGAGGCTCGAGGCGCACTACAATTCGCGGGGAGGAGCGGCCCGGGCGAAGGTCGAGGAATGGATGCGGAACCATCCAGGTCAAGAGCTCAGCATTTTGCTCTGGGGCATCGGAAACCACGGCGGCGGCGCCTCCAGACAGGACCTGGAAGACCTGCAGGACTTGATCTCGGAGACGGAAGACTTTGACGTTATTCACTCCAGCCCGGACGCCTATTTCATGGAGCTCGAAAAACAGAAGGCCCGGCTGCCACGGTACGCCAAGGACATCAATCCCTGGGCCCCGGGATGCTATACGACCATGGTCCGGGTCAAGCAGAAACACAGGCAGCTCGAGAACGAAATCTTCTCGGCCGAGAAAATGGCCTCGGCGGCGTCCTTCCAAGGGCTCATGAAATATCCCCGAGCGGAATTCCGGGAAGCCTTGCGCGACCTGGCCTATGCCGAATTTCACGATATCCTTCCGGGGTCGTCCATCGGGCCCGCGGAAGAAGGGGCGGTCCGGCTTCTCGACCACGGCCTCGAGATCTGCTCCAGGATCAAGGCCAAGTCTTTCTTTGCCCTGACGGCCGGGGAACCGCCGGCCAAGAAGGACGTGATCCCTCTCTTCGTCTATAATCCGCACCCGTTCAAGATCCGGTGTATTGTGGAGAGTGAATTCGAGCCCTATGAGCCACTTTATGCCGGCGGATTCTGGTTCCCCAGGATTTTTTGCGGCGGAGCCCCCCTCCCCTCCCAGCCCGAAAAAGAGGACAGCAACCTGAGCCTCGAATGGCGCAAAAAAACGGTGTTCGCCGCGGAACTCGAAGCGGGCCGGCTGAATCGTTTTGAATGCCGCCTGGAAAACATCCAGACGAAGCCCCGGACCGGGCTTCAAGAAAAGACCGGCGCCATCCATTTCAAGACCGACGACCTCGACATCCTCGTCAACACCGTCACGGGTCTCATCGACCGGTACAAGATCGGGGACGCCGAATATTTGGCGCGAAATGCCTTCCAGCCGATTGTCATCGAAGACAATGCCGACCCCTGGGGCATGAGCGTTCGGAGCTTTCGCAAGGTCGCCGGCTCGTTCGCGCTGATGGATGGTGAAAAGGGCGCCTGGTTCTCCGGCATCTCCAAAGGCCCCCTCGACTCCGTCCGGATCATCGAAGACGGAGCGATCAGGACGATTGTCGAATCCGTGTTGGGCTATGGGCAGTCATTCATCTGCCTCAGATACAAGCTGCCCAAGCAGGGCACGGAGATCGAAATCGAAGCCCGCGTCCTTTGGAACGAGAAAGACAAAATGCTCAAACTTTCCCTTCCGACGCGGCTCGGCGCCTCCCGCTATATCGGACAGACGGCCTACGGTTTCCAGGAACTTCCGACAAACGGCGACGAAGCCGTCGCCCAGAAATGGGTGGCCATCCTCTCCGGCGAAAGCGACCGGGCTTTGACGTGTATCAATGATGGCGTGTATGGATCGGATTTTCAGGCCGGCGAGCTGAGGATTTCCCTGCTGCGCTCCCCCGCCCATTCCGCAGACCCCGTAGAAGGCCGGCCCATGATCTACCAGGACCGCTTTATTCCCAGGATCGACCAGGGTGAGCGCATCTTCCATTTCTGGCTGAACGGAGGGGAAGCTGAAGAACGGCTGGAGAGGCTCGACCGCGAAGCCCTGGTCAAAAACGAAAAGCCTTACGTTCTCTCCTTTTTTCCTCCGGGAAGAGGGAAAAAGGCCGGCGCTTTCGTTGTTTTAAGCGATCCCGCCGTTCAGGTGAGCGCCCTGAAGAAGGCCGAAGATACGGAGGACCTCATCATCCGGCTGTTTGAGCCGACGGGGAAAAAAAGGACGACCGTCCTTTCGCTGCCCTTTGTTCCGGCCAAAATAAGAATCTCACTGAAGCCGTTCGAGCTCAAAACGCTCCGGTTCAACTTGAAATCCCGCGCCTTTGAGGAAGTCGACCTGCTTGAAAAATAACAAGAAGCCCGTCACCCTGGTCCTGGTCGGGATCGGAGGCATGGGCTCCGTCTACCTCCAAACGCTCCTGGAAAACCGGGATCGAGGCCTGTTCAAGGTCCAGGGGACCGTGGATCCCTTTCCGAAAAGGTGCCCGCAGCTTGACGAGCTCCAGACTCTCCGGATTCCGATCTATCCGGACCTGGAAAATTTCTTCGATCGGCATGACGCTGAACTGGCAATCGTCTCCTCTCCCATCCAGTTTCACAACTCGCAGACCTGTCTAGCCCTTCAAAAAGCAAGCGATGTCCTGTGTGAAAAGCCCTTGGCCGCAACGATCCAGGAAGACCGGGCGATTATCGAGGCCCGCGATCGAGCCAAAAAGTGGGTCGCCGTCGGCTATCAATGGTCGTTCAGCAAAGCCATTCAAGCGCTTAAAAAAGACATCCTCAAAGGCCTTTTCGGGAAGCCCAAGCGCCTGAAATGCCTCTATCTCTGGCCCCGGGACGAAGCCTATTATCGGCGGAACGACTGGGCCGGGAAACAGCAGGACGGGGAAGGCCGCTGGATCCTCGACAGCCCCGCTAATAATGCCATGGCCCACGATCTCCACAACATGCTCTACGTCATGGGGAGAACAATGGAGACGAGCGCCGGGCCGGCCCGGGTCGAAGCCGAGCTCTACCGCGCCCATGATATCCAGAATTTTGACACGGCGGCGGCCCGCTGCCTGATGGACACGGGTGTCGAGATCCTTTTTTATGTCTCCCACGTTTCGGAAAAAGACAAAGGGCCCGTTCTTTCCTATGAATTCGAAAAGGCGACGGTTTTCGTCGAGGGCCGGAATTCCGATATCCAGGCCAGGCTGGGCGACGGCTCGGCCAAGAACTACGGGTCCCCGGACGCCGAGCCGATGAACAAATTATGGACCTCCCTCGAATCCGTCAAAAGCCGAAAGCCGCCGGTCTGCGGGCCGGAAGCCGGACAAAGCCAGACGCTCTGCCTGAACGGCATGCAGGATTCCATGCCCGACATCGTGAATTTTCCACGGGACTTGATCGTAGCGGATGGCGAACCCGGCCGCAGGAGAATCCGGGTCAAAGGACTGGACGCCGTCCTGGAGCAGTGCTATGAGAACAATTCCCTCCCTTCCGAACTCGGCATTCCCTGGAGCGGCAAGGGCAAAATCATCGATTTGACCGATTATCGAAATTTCCCGTCCGACAAGCTCACCTTATAGCCCGCCTTCCGGCCATGCAGGTCACCATCGAAAAAATCGTCTATCCCGGCAAGAGCCTGGCCGTATTTCAGGGAAAGGTCTGCTTGACGGATGAAGGCCTCCCCGGGGAAATCGTCGACATCCGGCCGGTCAAGGAAAAAAGGAACTATATCGAAGCCCGGACGGTCGGGATCATCAAGGCGTCTGAAGAGCGGATGGCGAGTCGCTGCCCTCATTACAGAGCCTGCTCGTCCTATCAAGTCCTGCCCTATCCTCGTCAAATCGAAATCAAGAAGGCGCAGGTCCTGGAAATCCTGTCCTCGCGGCTGGACCTGGCTGGCACGACCTTGGAAATCGTGTCTTCCCCGAGGATTTGGCACTACAGGAACAAGGTCAAGCTGCATGTTCTCCGGGAGGGGGTGAAGGCCGAGCTCGCCTACAACCTGCCGGGGAAACAGGATGAATTCGTAAAAATCCAGGAGTGCTTTTTGATCTCCGAGCCCATCGGCCGCCTGCTGGCCGACCTCAAGAAAATCCTCGAAGAACGGGCGATCCCTTCCCTGGAAGAAGTCGAAGTCAGAGAAAGCCGAGCCCGAGGAGAATTGCTCTTGAACGTATTCTGGAAAACGCGTCCGAAGACAGACGAGATCGACCCTCTGATCACAGGACTCGCTCCGTGCCATCGGCTGGCCGGGATCGTCTGCCTGCACCGGACGAAAACCGGCTATCAAGAGATTTCGGCCTGGGGAAAAAATTATATCGAGGAAGAGGTCGGGCGAACCCGATTCCATGTCGGAGCGCAGTCGTTCTTCCAGGTGAATGTGGACCTGCTCCCTCGGGTCACTCGCGACATCATGGACATGGCGGAGTTCGGAGCGGAGGATTGTATCGCCGACTTCTACTGCGGCTTGGGCACGTTCGGCATCGCCCTGGCCCCGAACGTCAAGAGCGTTTATGGGATCGAATCCGGCGCCCAAAACATCGAATTCCTCAAACGCAACCTGGCCTTGAACCAGGTCCGAAATTTTACGATTTGCGAGGGCCCCGGCGAGGAATGGATTTCCTGGGTGCTGGACAGGAAGATGGATGCCGTCCTCTTCGACCCGCCGCGCAAGGGTCTGGGCCCGGCCATCCTCCAAGGCTTGAGGCAAAGACCTGCCCCCAAGCTGATCTACCTGTCATGCAACCCGACGACTTTGGCCAGGGACCTTAAAGAGCTGGAAACCGGTTACAAGGTCAAAGCCCTCAAAATCTACGATTTCTTCCCCCATACGCCGCATATCGAGACCCTCGCCATCTTGGAAAAAACGGGGTCAAACCTCAACATTCAACAAAATTTCGACGAGAAAATCCGCTTATGACTCAGAATTTTTGGAGATCCTTAGATGTTGAATGTTGAGGTTTGACCCCGGTCGACCCGCGAGCTGGCCGCAGGCGGCTTGGATGTCCGTGCCTTTTGAATGGCGCAAAGTCACAGAGACGTTCCTTTCTTCAAGCCTCTGGACGAAGAGCCGGATTGTATCCTCTGCGGGAACCTCATACGGCAATCCCTGAACAAGACTGTAAGGGATCAAGTTGACTTTCGCTTTTAATCGCCGGGCGATGCGGGCCAGACCGTCGGCATCGGCAAGGGAATCATTGACGCCGCGGATCAGGACATATTCCAGGGTGATTTTCCGGCCGCCGCCTTTCCTATAATCAAGGCAGGCCTCGATCAGGGTCTCCAGCGGATATTTTTTATTGACCGGGACCAGCCGCGTTCTCTTCTCATCGGTCGCCGCGTGGAGCGAGATAGAAAGGTTCACTTGGAGCCCCAAGCTCTTGAAGAGCCTGATGCCGGGCACGATTCCGCATGTCGAAACCGTCATCCGCCTTGCCGCGATGCCCAGGCCTTCGGTGGAATTCATGATCCGGATGGCTTTGGCCAGGTTCTCGAAGTTATCCAGCGGCTCGCCCATCCCCATGAAGACGAGGTTCGTCACCGGCTCCCCCTCATGGTGCTTCAGAAAAAGCACCTGATTGACCATTTCCGCCGGTGTCAGATTCCGGACGAATCCCTTCAGGCCGCTGGCGCAAAACGGACACGAGAATTTGCAGCCGACCTGGGTGGAAAGGCAGACGGTCGCCCGCGCCCCGGCCGGGATGAGAACAGTCTCGATGAAACTTCCGTCGCCGAGCTTGAAGAGAAACTTCCGCGTCCGGTCCTGGGAGCGGAAGACACCGTAGAGTTCCAGGCTGCTGATTTCGTAGGGGGCGGCCAACTCATCCCGGAACTTTTTGGGAAGATCGGTGAAGGCGGCGAAACTCAAGGCCCCTCGATGATAAAGCCAGGCAAAGATCTGCCCCGCCCTGTAGGACGCCTCCCCCATCTCAGCCAGCTCAGCTTTCAACTCCTCAAAGGTAAGGTTCTTGATATCTTTCATGGTCCAGCCATGAGATTGCCACGTCGCTTCGCTCCTCGCAATGACAATTTTATCTTATCTTAAACTCACCATGAGCCAGAGGAGCAGAATGATGACGCCGACCAGCAGCCAGCTGCCCCCGAATCCGATGATATCCCACTTGCCCGGTTTCATGATCTCCCAGTTCGAGCGCGGCCAAACCTTCCGGGATCTGAATTTGTCCGGGTTGTCGTAAGAGTCCTCGACGGCCTTGACATCTTCATCCGGCGTAGGGGCAACGGGCGTATGGATCCTGCCGAAGAACCGGTCCAGGGCCTGCTTGGGGACCGGCCTGGTCGCAACGCTGATCAAAAACAACAGAACGAAGGGGAAGAGCGCGTCAAAGAAAAAGCGGACGGCGCTGAGCTGGGCCTTGGTGAAGCTCGTGAAATGGATGCCGAACCAGCTCATGACCCAGACTTCGGCGTTGAAGCGCCCGATGCCGATTTTTGGCGAACGGGGATCGTCGGGGTTGATGCGGGCGGCCTTCTCAAAGAAGACGGCCGTCGATTCGATGACATGCGGTTTCCGTATCTCTTGCCCCAGGCGCGAAGCCCGTCCCGCATCCACATCTTCGCCAAGCGCCGCCGTCGTGATCGTGACCGTCTTGGGCTTCGTTTCCAGCAGGAAGGCTGGGTTGGTCCTGGCCCAGTTCCAGGTCTGGAACAGGTTGGGGACGATCGCGTAGATCGTGAAACAGATAAAGATCTGGATGATCACGGCCCGTTTCGTCAACCGCCGCCAGATAAAGCCCAGCCAGATCGAGGCCCCGAAGACCGCGGGCAGGGAGATGAAATACTGGAACAGATAGAGCAGGTTGCCGACGAAAAGCGCTGTTCCAACCCCGCCGATGAGCGTCAGGGCGAGGACGATCTTTCCGATCGTCAGATAATGTCGCTCCGATCTCCCTGACGAGATGGGCTGGTAGATGTTGCGGATGAAGAGCGCCGAGTAGGAAACGGCATTGGCGCTCAACGTGGACATATTGGCAGCCAGAATGCCCACCAGCATCAGACCGATGGCGCTCGGGAACAGGAGCTCGCGGGTCATCACGCCCCAGATGAGGTCGGGATCGTGGAGCGTCCCGCCGAACAGCCCCACGGCCAGCAGCCCGGCCAGCGCCCAGAAGATCATCAGGAACCTCTTGAAATACATGCCCATGATCATGCCGAACCGGGCCGACATCTCATTCTTGGCCGATCCGGCCGTCTGCATCATCCCCGCCGAGGCGATGATCGAGACCAGGTTGGCCAGGATCATGGCCAGGATCGTGTACCAGGCATATTCCGACGTGGTCACCGACCCGAACAGGTTGAACATGAAATCCGGGACGCGCGCATGAAGGCCGGCAAAGCCGCCGATTTTGGCCAGCCCCAAGGGGATCAGCATCACGGAGAATATGACGATCAGGAATCCCTGGACGACATCGGTCCAGGCCGCGGCGATAAATCCGCCCATGACCGTGTAGATGCTGACGATGATGGCAAAGACGAGATACACGACCATGGGATTGGTGTAGGAAATGAAAGCGTGGAGCTCGCCATGCTTGGAGCGGTCGTTGAGTTCGTCATAGCGGGCCTTTTCCTCCGCGGTCAAGCCGGCGTCCAGGTCCTTTTTCAATCCCTGGTATTCCTGGAACATCTCCACGCTCCGGCGCTCCTGAGCGGTGTACAATTCCGACGGCTTGGGCGTCAAAGCCTGGATCGTTTTCCCGGCGACCATGTAGCTTACCCCGCCGCCGATGAAAGCCATGACCAGGGTAAAAACGGCAAAGGCCGCTCCCAGGAATTTGCTGCGGAACCGCTCGGCATAATAATCTCCGAGCGTGATGAGCCGCGATCGCCGCATGAGGGCCGTCGTAAACCAGTAGAAGGGCGTGAGGAACAGGACCAGGTACTGGATCCACATGCCCCCGATCCCTTGGCGGTAGATCTCGCGGGAAACGGCGACGGCCTGGTCGGCATTGGTCGACGCGCCGAAATTGAGAAAGAACTGATAGAACTTCCCCAGCCGGCGACCGGCCATATAAAAATCGCCCTCGCTTTTGGTCCGGCGGGACGCCCATTTGCCAAGGGCCAGCATCCCGACGAGATAGATTACGACGATCGTGAAATCCAGCCAGTGGAGCCCGAGAATTTGCATGCGTCCATTAAACACAAACGGCCGGCTCTTGTCAAAAAAGGCTCGGGGTATGCCGCTCAAAGCCACGCGGATTTTCCCCCGCGAGGAAAATCCGCTCGGCATCGTTCCTTCGCTCTTCTCTCCTTCGGAGAGAAACCGTGCCCGCTCAGTCCGATGACGGGCTTCTTCGCGGTATACCCCTCGCCCGGCTTAGAAAAGACGGCCCTTTCGCCAATTGATTGACCTCCCCTTCGGTCTCTGCTATAAAGACTTCTCCATGTTGACGGAGTTTTTCAATTCGATGCAAAGCCTGCCCCACCTCGGGGAAGCGCTTTCGCTCGTCTCCGCCCTGCTCTGGGCGTTTTCCGTCATCCTCTTCCGGATCGGCGGCAAGAACGTTCATGCGCTCGGCATGAACCTCTTCAAAAATGTCCTGTCCCTGGCTTTCCTCTTCCTGACTTTGATCGTCCTGGGCCAGCCGGTCTGGCCGGCCCTCCCCTGGAGCCATTATGTTCTATTTATAGCCAGCGGAATCATCGGCATTGCCGTTTCGGACACGCTGTTTTTTTTAGCTTTGAATATCCTCGGGGCCGAGCTGTTGGCGATCGTGGACTGTTCCTACAGCCCTTTTGTCATCGGGCTCTCGTTCCTGTTCATCGGGGAGCGCATGAATGGAAGGCAGAGCCTGGGCGTCGTCCTCATTATCCTGGCCGTTTTTCTCATCACCCAGAAGAAAAGCGACGCCCTCCTGCCCCGCAAGTTGCTTCTCACCGGCATCGGACTGGGAGTCCTATCCATGTTTACGACAGCCGCGGGAATTGTCATGGTCAAGCCTCTGCTCGGCGGGACATCCTTTCTCCTGGCCAGCTTTATCCGGATGGTTGGGGGGGCGCTCTCGATTGCGGCGTTCCTTTCCTTTCATCCCAAGCGCAAAGCGATTCTCGAGCCCCTGGTACGGCTCGAAAATATCAAAATTTTGGTCCCCGCTTCGTTCTTGGGATCCTATCTCTCGCTGGTGATCTGGATGGGAGGGATGAAATACACCCAGGCCTCGGTCGCCTCGGCCATCAATCAGCTGAATACGATTTTTATCTTTATTCTGGCCGCGATTTTCTTGAAAGAGCGGATAACACCCCTGAAGCTGGCGGCCGTGATTTTTGCCTTTGCCGGCGCTTTTCTTGTCTCTTTTCCCGTCTGAAAAAACTTATTGCTTGGCCGCGAACTTGAGGTCGATCCAGAAGTTGTATTTCTTCGGAAGCCCTTGCATCGAAGAGCCCAAAGAAGAATCGGGAGCGTTGAAATCGGCGCCTTCTCCCCCGCGTATCTGCGTTTCCAAACTGGCCTCGCCCGTTCTGGCAACGGCCCCTTGGTCTCCGACCCGGCCCGCATAGTTCTTTTTCATCTCGTCGGTCATCCCACCCCATTCAAAACCGACCTTGAGGGGTAGGGCAGGATCCCATTTCGACTGGGAAGCCGGGTCTTGGAGAAGAGCGATGGGAACGAGGTACTCAAAGACGATGCTTTTTTGTGCTTGCCCCATCCGGAACGTGCCGCTGCTCGTTCCTGGATAGGGAACCGCTTGGCCTTTATTATTGACGATATCGCAGGCAAAGAGCGTTTGCGAGGGCTTGGACATGATATCCTTTTTCTGTTGGTCTGTGAACATTTGGCCCTGTTTTTCCAACTCCAGGATGAGCTGGTCGCTGCTGGCCTGCTTGCGGTAAAAGCGTAGGCCGCGGATCCTCTTCTCTTTGTCCTCGGCGTTCAGCCAGAGGGTCAATCCCGTGAGACCAATGGTGCTCATGTATTTGTTCTCTAATCTGCCCTTTCCAACTTCCTTGAGGTCGAAGATGAGCAGGACATAGAGAAAATTGGCGTCGTTTTTGAAGGCATAGCTGAGATTGAAGTCCTTGTTCGCGATCATGTCTTCCGGGGCCCAATCCGAGGGATTGCCGTCGATCTGGACAGGCGCCCCCCATTTGCTCTGGACGACGACTTTGTCTTTGGCAAACCCCGGGGAAAGGAGGGCCAGGCTGACGATGACCAGCCAGAGATATTTATGCGTTTTCATGGTGACCTCCACGTCTTTCTTCAGCTTGAATATTCTAACGCAAAAGGCAAATCAAATACAAATTCAAGCGAACCGGGACGGTGACGCAACCGGGAATCGGCTCCAGGTCTCGAAGACGAGCCGGACATTCTCGGGTTTAGCCCCGATGCCGAATTCGCACTGGGCGATTACACCGCCATGGTCATAGAGTGCACTCCAAACGCGGCGGACGGCCGCCCGGACTTCCTCGGGGGTCCCGTAGGGCAGAATATGCTGACGGTCGATCTCCCCCCAAAACGTGATCTTTCCCCTGAACAGCTCGCCCAGGCTTTCTATATCCATGCAAAAAATCTGAGAATTGAGGGCGTCGACTCCGATTTCGACGAGGTCGGGGATAATATCCATGATATAGCCGTCCGAGTGCATGAACATGGCTTTACCGTTGCGGTGAGCGATCTCCACGTATTCCTTATAAAGCGGCTTGAACAATTTTCCCCAGAGGACTGGTGATATGAGAAGCGAGCTCTGGCCTCCCCAGTCGTCGGAAAAAAGGAGCCCATCGACCTCGGTCCGGGCCCAGAGCTCAAGCTCCTCGAGATAGAACTGATGAATGCGGTCGAGCAGGAGGAAAAGCTCCTTGGGTCGCTCGGCCAGGTCCAGGTAAAGGTTCTCGGATTTGCGGATGAATTGGAGTTGCTCGAAAGGCCGGACGCGGCAGCCCGCCAGGACGAACCGGTCCGTGCTTCGGCAAAACGCGTTGACTTGATCGGTATCCACGCTGAGCCTGCCCAACGGAGGTTGGACCCTGTCCATGTCTTTCCAGCTTTTGAGGAGCGGTTCCTTGACTTCTCCGATGATTCCTTTCTGCCGGTTCTCAAAAAGGCAGCCCCATTCATCGATAAAAGTCCCCGGCGAATATTCATCGCCGCTCGTCGCCGGAGGATTCTTAAAGAAAGGCGGCGCATGCACGATGTCATCCGGAAAATCGCTCTGGATCCGGGCCAGTTCCTGAGGAAAATGATCGGAGGCCCAGGGCAGGAGCCAGAGATGGCGGGGGATCCGGAGCGGAGACCTGAATTCCAGGGTTCGTTTGACGATCTCGCGGGATGTCATCTTGGTCCGGAGCCCGACCGGGGAACAGCCCCTTGTCCGCTAGATCAGCTTGTTGACGACGTCGACGGCGCTGGCGGCATCGGGCGCATAGCCTTTGGCGCCGATCTGATCGGCATAGTCCTGGGTCAGGGGCGCGCCGCCGACGATGACGGGCGTTTTGATTCCCGCCGCCTGAAGAGACTGGATGACGGATTTCATCTGGATCATGGTCGTCGTCAGCAGGGCGGACAGGGCCACGACATGGGCGTTGTTCGTCCGCGCCGCGTCGATGAATTTTTCCGCGGCCACGTCCGCGCCCAGGTCGACGATCTTGTAGCCGGCCCCCTTGAGCATCATCGCCACAAGGTTCTTCCCGATATCATGGAGGTCGCCCTTGACCGTGCCGATGACGACCAGGCCCTTCGGCTCTACCTTATCTTTGATCAAATAGGGCTCGAGCTTGGTCAGGGCGGCATTCATCGCCCGGGCGGCGACGAGGACCTCCGGGATGAAGACTTCATTGTTCTTGAACATGGCGCCGAGCCTTTCCATGCCGGCGATCAGGCCTTGGTTGAGGATCTGGCGGGTGGGGATTCCCGAGGACAAGGCCTGGTCGACCAGCGCCTCGACATCGTTCTTTTTCCCGGCGATCAGGGCTTCCTGGAGTATATCTAGCATCAAGTCGCTCCTTCTTATATGGATTATTTAGTATCACACCTAAAAAAAAGACTCTTGTCAAGCGTCATAAAGGGCCCGGTCTCCACTTCTCGAAAAATCACAATAATTTTTTTTCGACAAGGACATCGGCCGGAAATAGAGATCCGGCCGCTTTTTTTTAGAGTTATTTCTTCTCTTCTTTCTTCACCTCTTTCTTGAACAGGGCGTTGACGTCGCGCTTGCCGCGCTCAAGATAAGGCACGCCTTTTTCCATCCACTCCGGCCTGGATTTGCCCAGGAGGTAGTGGTCGAAGAACTCGTCCAGGTGAACCGTCCAGTACTTCTGGTTTTCCCGCTCCCTGAGGCCGTGCTTTTCGGTGTTGAAATTGAACATGTAGGCTTCCTTGCCAAGCCGTCTTAGGGACGTGAAGTACTCGATGCCCTGATACCAGGGCACGGCGTCATCTTCGTCGTTGTGGATCGTCAGATAGGGCGTCTTCACCCTTTCCACCCAGAAGATCGGGGAGTTCTCGATAAACTGCAGCGCCCTTGACCAGAGCGGCGCGCCGATGCGGCTCTGCGTTTTTTCATACTGGAAGGCGCGGGACAAGCCCGTCCCCCACCGGATCCCGCCGTAGGCGCTCGTCATGTTCACGACCGATGCGCCAGCCTCGACGGCGGCGAAGATGTCGGTTTGGGTGATCATGTAGGAGATCTGGTAGCCGCCCCAGCTGTGACCTTGAATGCCGATCCGCTTAGGATCGATGAATCCCATGCCCACCACCTTCTCGATAGCCGGGAGGACGCATTTCATCGCGCTGGGACCGGGATATCCTACGTCGTAGATGATGTCGGGCTGGAGAATGATGTAGCCGTTGCTGACATAGCGCGTGTAATTGATGCCGGTGCCCGGAGACGGCGGCACATAACGGTGCAGCCCGCCGGCCAGCTTTTCATAAATGTAGACCATCAGCGGATATTTCTTGGCCGGGTCGAAATCTTCGGGCTTGATGAGAATGGCATCCAGGGTCTTCCCGTCGGCGTTAAAGTAATCGATGAGCTCGGCCTTGCCCCAGATATAGTCGGCCTGCTGGGGATTGGCGTCGCTGAGCTTTTTCATATCGGCGAAATTCGGGCCGCTCGTCCAAAGGTTGGGGAATTCCTCAAACCGCTGCAGAGTAAAAAGATACGTCTCGGCGCTTTTAGCCTTGATCAAGCTGCCGAACAACTTGTCGAGCATGATGACCTTGGCCGGGTCGGCCGCGCCGGAAATGGTCACCCGGTAATATCCGCTCGCCTTTGTCTTTTCGTCTGAGGTCGAAAGCAGGATCGGCTCTTTGACGGGTATCGGCTTTTGTTCACGCTCCCGGTCCAAGCGTTGATAGCGGAAGACCAGGTGGTTTTTCCGGCCGACGCCGTTCGTCACCATCCGGCCGCCCGTGCCGTCAGGCTTGACCTCCCAGATATCAAAGCGGTCATAGATCAGGACGGTTTTATCTCCGTCCGTCCAGCCGGCCATGCCGAAGGACGGGGGCTCGCTTGGCGAGTCCCAATCTTCCCGGAAGAATTTCATCCCCAGTTTTTCGGTCAAGTTGATCTTCTTCCCATCGCTCGTCCTGTAGACATACCAGTTCTTGTCCTGGTCCTCAAAATAGACCAGGTAATTTCCCGCCAGGGAGAAGGCCATTGACGACGGACTCTTCTCCAGAATCTTCTTGCGCGAGCCGTCCAGAGTGTTGACGAGATAATAATCATTGTACCCCTGGTCCCAGGAAACGAGTTGGCGGTAGGGCAGATCGGAAGAACCGAGAGCCAGTTTGGCGTCCTCGCTCAGCGTGATCGAGGGCAGGTCGGGGGACGCGAGTGGGACGAGCTTCTTCTCTTTGAGATGGACGACAGCCTGATAGGACCGCTTTTTCTCCTGATCAGCGTTGACTTTCTGCATAGGTTGGAGGTCGGGATCATTCCAGCTCCAGATGTCCACTTTGACGGGCTCCGGGGCGTCCTCGGCCGGCTCGGGTTTGGGGGTCGTCGCGTATCCAAAAAACAGCCGGCCTCCGTCCTTGGAGAAAGTCATTTGGCCGTTCTCGCTCACAACCATGCCTTTGGGCATGCCCGATGTCGCGCCCGAGACAAGCTCGGCCGCATTCACGGCGGATTCCTGCCAGTGATAGAGCTTAAACGGGCTCACCTCGGCTTTGTACTCATCGCGATCGCTGAGGAAGGCCAGCTGCGCGCCTTTTTCGTCAAAGGCAAAACCCTTGTAGTTGCCCTGTCCTTTGAGAAGGGCTCTCGTCGTGCCGTCGGCCGCCTTCCTGACTAACGCGCCGTCGTCCTCAGGCTTTTTCGACATGACGGCGTAGGCCAGCCAGGTGCCGGGCTTGTTCCATACATATTCAGTGACTTCGCTGATCGTGGCCAGTTTGCCGGTCGCAAGCTCCCGGATGATGAGTTCCGTGCCCGGCTCGTGCTTCTTTTCTTTCTTTTTTTTGGCCGCATCCTCTTTCTTTTCGCCTTCTTTCTTCTCCGGCTCTTTCTTTTCCGGCTCCTTTTTTTCGAGCTCCTTCTTCGCCTCATCCTTCTTATCCGCTTCTTTTTTCAACGGAGGCTCCAGGAGATAGGCGATAAAAGCCCCCGACTCTTCGGGGACCTTGAAGCTTTTTATCCGTTCGATCGTCGCCACCTCGCCGTTGGCCAGGTTCATGATCCCCAGGGCGTTCTTAGGCTGCTCCTCGGGTTTCTTCTTTTCCTTTTTGGCTTTGTCCACCTCCGCTTTGACGGGCACGATGGTGAAGACGACGAATTTGCCGTCCACCGTGATCACGGGCGAGCTGCCGCGCGCCGCACGATATTCCTTGTCTGTTTTCAGGTTGCGGACGACAAGCTCCCCGTCTCCATCTTGGGCGGCCAGGGCATAGGCCAGCCAGGTCCCGTCGCGAGAGACCTGGGTTCCCTGGATGGAACGCCAGCCGTCATAAGCGTCGTAGGAGATGGGCTTTTTAGCCGGCCCCGCCTGATTAAACGCAGGCGCCGCAGGCCAAATGAAAACGAGAAGCAGGATAAGAGTCCATTTTAGAACAGCCAATCGTTTATGCATGTCGCCTCCTTGAAAATAAAAAAGGGGGCGATTCTCTATTCCAAAATTGCTTGCCTGGAAGTGAGAACCGTCCCCATGAGATATCCGACTATAACAAGTGCGCCGAACTGTGTCAATCATCGGAACTAATACAAACGTAATAAATAAAGTGACAATGTATGGGCGGCGCTTAGGCCGCCCTCAAGCCCCCGTAGCGGAGGAGGGCCCCGTCGGCTTTTCCGACGGGGGGAACCGACGGGACTGGTTCCCCGGGGCCCGGGGGCTACGGGCGGCCTAAGCGCCGCCGAACGGAGATGTCATTTTAATTATTGCGTTGATATTAGTCCCAAAATTGCGGATAGAAGCGCCCGACGGGACCCGTCGGACACTCTTGAACGGAAACCTTTGCTGCGAGTTTCCCGCCAACGCTCGCCTCGCTCTCTGCCTCCTTTCCATGGAGCATTTGGCGATGAATTCATGGGAGGATGCTCCTTGGAGGGGTGGCAGGGCAGGCGGGTATTCCCGCCGCCCGTTGGAGGGGGACCCTGTGAAAGGGTCCTCCTCCAAGAGTGTCCAGGGGGCCCCCGAACCACGCCACCCTTCGGGCTAGGGTTCTTTATGTTGATTCAATGGAAAACAAAGCACTTTTGGTTAATGATCTGCCCCTATCGGCAAATTTGGGTCGGTTCGGAAAGGCTCGGGGCAAGCGCAACATTAAAGGAGGATGGGGTCATGTCACCGACCAGCCCCCTCATCCTACGACCTTTTAATCCCCCCTAATTGCCTGGAGTGGTAGGGGAGTTAATAAAATTCGAATCTTTATTCTTTGCTCCTTTTGTTATTACCCCGAAACGCTGACCTTATTCGGGGCCCCCCTTGATTGCCCAAGGGGGCGCCCCGGTCGGCGCCACCCCACTTTTATTTTATTCGCGCGTTGCCCCTCGCCCGGCCAAATTTTTCGGCTTTTTTATGGTAAAATGAAAGCCGTCCCTTATGAAAAAATTCAAGGTCGGCATCGACAGTTACAGCCTCAAGCCCCTGGGTCTCTCTCCCTTCGAAGCTCTTGATTGGGCGCTGATGAACGACGCCGACGGCGTCCAATTTTCCGAAGCCCCTGAACAGGCCGAGGACAGGATGTTCCTGGACGAGCTGTCCCGGTATGCCGCCCAGAACAACCTTTACCTTGAATGGGGAGGCGGAGAACACGTCCCGTTCGATCTTGCCACGGGAAAAGCCAAGGACATCTCGGCCGTGAACAAGAAGGCGGCCGCGCAGGCCTCCCGGCTGGGCATCCGGACCGTCCGCTCCTGCTCGGGCGGGCTGATGCGATGGAAGGAAGATTCGATCCCGACCGAGACGCTCCTCCGGGAGATGGCCAAAAGCCTGCGGGCCCAGAAATCCATGCTCAAGGATCTGGGAGTGGTCCTGGCCATCGAGACCCATTTTGAATTCACGACGTTCGAACTGTTGAAGCTGTTCGATATGTGCGAAGCGCAGCCCGACGAATATCTCGGCATCTGCCTGGACACCATGAACCTCCTGACCATGCTCGAAGACCCGGCGGCCGCCACGCGCCGGGTCCTTCCCTGGATCGTGACCACCCACATCAAGGATGGAGCGATCCTGTTGAGGGCGGACGGGCTCGTCTCCTTTGTCGCCGAAGCCGGCAAAGGCATCGTAGATTTCAAAAAGATTTTCGAAGAGCTCTCCTCCCTCGGCCGCGACATCCATTTGTCAATCGAAGACCATGGCGGGGATTTCCTGATCCCCATTTTCGACCCCATCTTCATCACAAAATTTCCCGACCTGACAGTCCGGGAGCTGACCAGCCTCTTAAAACTCGCCTCCCGGACCCATGAGCTCGTGAACAGAAAAGAGCTTTCCATTTTGGACCGGTCCCGCTGGCCCGAACTGTGTGGGGCGAGGGTGAAAAGAGACATCCGGCACATTCGAAAGGTCCTGGAGACGGACGGCCAGCTGAGATTGTGATCCCATGGCCGGCCATGAAAGATTCCGCTTTAAAAGCCCGGAGGCCTTCCTCGATAAAATCCATGAGCTCGGCCTGGACATCCCGTTTTCCCAAGACATCGATATCCTGTTCGAAAAAATACGCATCGCCGGCAAAACGCTGCCCAACCGGCTGGCCGCCCATCCGATGGAGGGAGCGGATGCCGAAGCCGGCGGCGCGCCCGGAGAATTGACATTCAGGAAATACCGGAGGATTACGGGCGGCGGAAGCGGGCTGATCTGGTTTGAAGCTACGGCCGTCACGGAAGACGGAAAATCCAAAGAGCGGCAATTGTGGCTGTCGAAGAGCTCGCTGGACGGGTTCAAAAGACTAGTCGAAAAGACCCGAAGCGCGGCCCGCGGGAGCACGGGTTTAAACCGCGATCCCCTTCTCATTCTCCAGCTGACCCATTCCGGCCGCTTCTCGAGGCGCTCCGGAATCCTCGCCCCGGTCCTCGTCCAGCACAGTCCGATTCTCGACCCCATGCAAAAGATTCCGAGCGATTCTCAGCTGGTGAGAGACGAAGATCTCGACGCCATCCAGGAAGCGTTTGTCTCGGCGGCCAGGCTGGCCGCAGAAGCAGGCTTCGACGGCGTAGACATCAAGGCCTGCCACGGATATCTTATCTCAGAGCTCCTGGCCGCGCGCACAAGGCCGGACAGCAAATACGGTGGCTCGTTCGAAAACCGGTCGCGTTTTATTCTGGAGACCGCTCGAAAAATAAGGGCAGCTCTGCCGGGAATGATCCTCACCAGCCGGCTAAGCGCCTACGATGCCGTTCCTTTCCCTCATGGCTTCGGGGTCGACAAGGATGATTGTCAAAAAGAAGACCTGGACGAGCCCAAAGCCCTCATCCAAAAACTAGCCGAAATCGGCATCCCTTTGATCAATATTTCAATCGGCATTCCGAGCCATAAGCCCCACTTTGGCCGTCCCTTCGACAAGCCTGTTCCGGGAGCAAGCATTCCGGATGAACACCCTCTCATGGGCATTGACCGTCTCCTCCGCATCACGGGCAGACTGCAGCAGGCATTTCCTTCCCTCCCCGTTGTCGGCACAGGCTATTCCTGGCTCCGGCACTTCTTCTCGAATGTCGCGGCGGCTGTGATCAAGGCCGGAAATGCCTCGATCATCGGCGTCGGACGCGAATCCCTGGCCTATCCGGATTTTGCCGGGGAACTGGCCGAAAACGGCGGCCTCGACCCGAAAAAAGTCTGTATCACCTGCTCGGGTTGTTCACGGCTTCTCCGCTCGGGCGGTCCGGTCGGATGCATCGTCCGCGACAAGAGCGTTTATCGAATTGGCTAGGCCCCGTTCGGCAAAGCTTTGACAAAATTCATTGATCCGATAAAATAAATATCGAGAGAAAAAAAAGGAAATTATCCATTTAATATCAAAGCAATAATTACAATGACATCCCCGTCCGGGCGGCGCTTAGGCCGCCCGTAGCCCCCGGGCCCCGGGGAACCAGTCCCGTCGGTTCCCCCCGTCAGAAAAGTCGACGGGGCCCCCCTCCGCTACGGGGGGCTTTAGGACGGCCTAAGCGCCGCCCATACGTTGTCACTTTATTTATTACTTTTGTATTAGATAAGGTAGGATCCGATGAAAAAAAACGGTAGGTTCGTCCAAATCTTGGGATGGTTGGTGATAACAATCGCAGCCTTCGTGGTTGTCTATCTGTTCATGGTCCGGCCCTGGCATCGGGAGTGGGGCGCGACCGGGACCGAACTCAAGCAGGCCATGCCGGGGGAAGATATTGTGGCAAGCCCGAATCACCTGACGACCCGCGCCGTGACGATCAACGCCAAGCCCGAGGATATCTGGCCCTGGCTGGTTCAGATGGGCTACAAGCGAGGCGGGCTATACAGCTATGACTGGCTCGACCGCATAGCAGGCATTCTTGACCGGCCCAGCGCCGACCAGATCCTGCCCGAATTCCAGGACCTAAAGCCGGGGGATGATATCTCTATGGGCGCCGGCCCGGGGTGGCCTGTTAAATCCATGGATCCCAACCGCTCCATGGTCCTCGACATTAAGCAGCCGGGCGTCCATATCACCTGGTCGTGGGGCCTCTTTCCTGTCGATCCCGACTCGACGCGTCTGGTGTTGAGAGTCCGGGGCCAGATGAAGATCAAACCTCTCCAAGCCCCTCTCTTTGCCCTCCTCGATCCGGCTGAGTTCGTCATGGTCCGCAAGATGCTCGCCGGCATCAAGCAAAGAGTCGAAGGGACCGTCGGCACGCCCACGGCCGAGCTCCTCGAACTGCTTTCATGGGCTGTAGCGCTTCTCTCCGCCATCATTTTTTTCATATCGGCTTTGGCCATGAAGAAATGGCAGCGGCCTTTTGCCATGGCCTGGTTTTCCTTCCTTGTCTTCTTTTTTCTGGCTCTCGGAGAGCCGCCGCTCTGGCTGGGCGCTGTTTCGATTCTGGTCCTTCTCAGAGGCATGTTCTGGGCGTTCGGGCGGCGGCGCAAAGTCGCCTTCCTCTAGATACTAATATCAACGCAATAATTAAAATGACATCCCCGTTAGGGGGGCGCTTAGGCCGCCCCTAGCCCCCGGGCCCCGGGGAACCAGTCCCGTCGGTTCCCCCCGTCGGAAAAGCCGACGGGGCCCCCCTCCGCTACGGGGGCTTGAGGACGGCCTAAGCGCCCCCCATACATTGTCACTTTATTTATTACGTTTGTATTAGATTAAGGAAGAGGGAGCCAGCTGGGATGCTGCGTCAGCCGGGCCGTGAAAATTGCACATTCCTGAGAATTTGCGTATAATTTCCGAGACGCCTTCATAATTCTGGTTTGATCTTTTCGCGAGACCCGAAAGGGCGCACGAATATATCAAGATCGATTTTCCATTCAAGAAGACCGCAACAGGAGAGGAGATCGAAATGGCAAACATTCCAGGCAAAAAAGGGGTCATCGGTATTCTCACCGGGGGCGGCGATGTGCCGGGATTGAACCCGGCCATCCGCGCCGTCACCCTCCGGGCCATAAAAGAGGGATACGGAGTCATCGGCATCCGCCGCGGCTGGGCCGGCCTCGTCGATATCGTCAGAGATCAACAGGCTTCCAATGCCGACCATTTCCAAGTCTTGACCGAAGAGATCGTCAACAGGATCGGCCGGACAGGCGGCACGTTTCTTCACACCTCCCGGACCCGCCCCAGTTCCGTCCCCGATGTCAACGTTCCGGCGCACCTGCGCGATAAATACAAACAAAAGGCCAACGACCTGACCGAGGAAGTCTTGAAAAACATGGAATTTTTGGGCATCGACTATCTCGTCCCCATCGGCGGCGACGACACGCTGAGCTATGCCTTCCATCTCCACACCAAGGGCGTCAAGGTCATCGGCATCCCCAAGACTATGGACAACGACGTTCCGGGCACAGACTACTGCATAGGATTCAGCACCTGCCTGACGCGGACCATCAGCCTGACCCATTCCCTCCGGACAACCGCCGGCTCGCACGAGCGTTTTCTGGTCATCGAGGTCTTTGGACGGTACTCCGGGTTTACCGCCCTTCTCCCCACGATGGCGGGCGCCGCCAACCGCTGCGTCATTCCCGAGCATACGTTCAACATGGAACACCTGTGTCAGCTGCTGACCGAGGACCGCTCGACCAATCCGAGCCTGTACGCCGTCGCCATCGTCTCCGAGGGCGCCATGTTCGAGGGGGGAGAAATGGTCTTTGCCAGCGAGGAAAAAGACATGTTTGGGCATAAAAAGCTAGGAGGCATCGGAGACGTGATTTCCAGTCGGCTCAAAGACATCTCACCGAAGTTCAATCATGGCCGGCGGATCAACGTCATCAGCCAGAGGCTGGGCTATATGGTCCGCTGCGGAGACCCGGATGCCATGGACTCCATCGTGCCCTTGGCCTACGGCAGCATCGCTCTCGACCTCATCATCGATAAAAAATTCGGCCGCATGGTCTGCCTCCACAACGGTGAATACGATAACGTTCCCATCGATATCATCACCAGCCGGAAAAAAGTGGTTGATGTGGATAAATACTACGACCGCGACCGGCTGCGCCCGCTCTACAAGAGCTTCAGCCACACGCCGGCCTTCATCATCACCAGCGATTGAGCCTTCGCCCGCGCGGTCGAAACGGACCCGCTGAGCTTAGGAGAGGAGAACGAAGATGGCAAGCTTAATTTCTATGTGTGGGCTTGATTGCAGCGGCTGCGGTGCCTACCTGGCCACTCAGTCCAATGACGACGAACAGAGAAAAAAGATCGCCGAAGAATGGACAAAAGCGTATCATGCGGACCTCAAGCCCGGGGACATTAACTGCGACGGCTGCACCTCGGGAAGCGACAGGATTTTCCAATACACGCGAGTCTGCGAGATCCGGGCCTGCGGAATAAAGCATAACGTCAACAACTGCGCTCATTGTCCGGAATTCGCCTGCGAAAAGCTGGCCAAATTTTTCCAAATCGCCCCTCAAGCCAAAAAAAACCTCGAAGAGATTCGAAAAACATTATGAGGACGTCCGAGATCAAGATCGGCGGAGCCAAACTCCCGCTCTATGCCCTTAACACGCTGATCATCGGCAGCGGCGCTGCGGCGCTCAACGCAGCCGTTCGCCTTTTCGAGCAGGGGCAGCGCGACATCGCCATTGCCACAGAGGGCTTCGGCGGCGGCACCTCCAACAACGCCGGGTCGGACAAACAGACCTACTACAAGCTTTCCCTGGCCGGTGAGCTCCCCGATTCGCCGCTCCAGATGGCCAAAGATCTCTTCGCCGGCGGTTCGATGCACGGCGATATCGCCCTCTGCGAGGCCCAGAATTCGCTTCCGGCTTTCTTTCACCTGGTCAGCCTCGGCGTCCCTTTTCCCCATGACAGGCATGGCGCCTACGTCGGCTATAAAACAGACCATGACCCGAGGCAGCGGGCGACGTCGGCCGGTCCCCTCACGTCTCATCTGATGTTTGAAGCCCTGGCCAGGGACGTGAAGCGCAAAGGGATAAGGATTTTTGACGGGCACCAGGTCATCGCCCTGCTCACAAAAAAAGAAAACGGCGAGAAAAGAGTCATCGGTGCCGTCGCCCTGGATAAAAGCCGGCTGGGTGGGAAAAACCTCGGATTCGTCCTATTCAGCGCGGTTAACGTCGTACTGGGAACGGGCGGTCCGGCCGGAATCTATAAAGCGTCTGTCTACCCGGAAAGCCAGACGGGCTCGCCCGGGATGGCCTTCGAGGCCGGGGCGGCCGGCGTCAATTTGACCGAATCCCAGTACGGCCTTGCCTCGCTCAAGTTCCGATGGAACTTGTCGGGGACTTATCAACAGGTCATTCCGAGGTATCTCTCCACGGACAAAAATGGCCGGGACGAGCGGGAGTTCCTCAACGATTATTTTCCGGACATGGGAACACTGGCCACCGCGATCTTCCTCAAAGGCTACCAATGGCCGTTCGACCCCAGGAAGGTGTCCGGCCACGGCTCCTCGTTGATCGATATCCTCGTTTATCAGGAAACCATCATCAAGGGCAGGCGGGTATTTTTGGATTTCAAGCACAATCCCGGCGGAGCAGGAAAGCTCGAGGACTTCTCGTTTAAATTATTGGGGCCGGAAGCCTTTGGCTACCTGGAAAAGTCGGGCGCCCTGCTGGCGACGCCGATCGAGAGGCTGCGGCGGATGAACCAGCCGGCCATCGATATCTATAAAGACCACGGGATCGACCTGGCCAAAGAAAACCTCGAAATCGCCGTCTGCGCTCAGCACAACAACGGCGGCCTCAAGGGGGACATCTGGTGGGAATCCAACATCCGGCACCTCTTCCCCGTCGGCGAAGCGAACGGGACGCACGGTGTTTACAGGCCCGGCGGATCGGCCCTCAATTCGGGACAGGTCGGAAGCATGCGGGCGGCCCTGTTCATCGCCAAAAGATACGGCGGAAAGCCCCTGAATGTGAAGGATTTTCTGGACACGGTGGAGTCCCAAATTCAGGATAAATTGAGCTTCGCAAAAAATATGATCTTAGAGAAGGCGACGACGTCGTCCGGGCAAGGCAAAGCCAGGCGGGAATTCCAAGGCAGGATGTCTGCCTCCGGAACCCACATTCGTGATCCGAATCAAATCGGTCTCGAAGCTTCAAAAGCATGGAGGATGTATGCCCGCCTAAAAAAGGGAATCCGCCTGGTATCCGTCCGTGAGCTGCCCGATGCTTTTAAAGACCTCGACCTCTGCTTAACCCATGCCGTCTACCTCGAGGCCATCAAAGAATACATCGAAAAAGGCGGGCGGAGCCGCGGCTCCTATCTCGTGCTCGACCCGGGCGGCGAAAAGCCCTGCCCACAGCTTGATGAAGGCTGGAGATTTTCTCTCGAAAAGCCCGATTCATTCGTGAGCCGGAAAATTCTCGAGATCCGGCTGGACGAAGAGATGCGGCCAATCAAGGAATGGGTGGATATCCGGCCTGTCCCTGCCGGAGAGGGTTGGTTTGAGAATGTTTGGGATGACTTCCGAAAGGACAAAATCGTCCGCTAGGAAGAAAGGAGGCGCACCATGAGCAAGATCGGGGAAAAGCCGGTCGCGCTGATCACGGGGGCCGGCCGAGGAATCGGCCGCGGGATCGCCCTCGCCCTGGCCCAGGAAGGTTTCCACATCGCCGGATGTGACATCGTCTATGAGCCCGAGGACAAAAAATCCGGCCTTTTTGAAGTCCAACAGAAGGTCCGAATGTCCGGGGCCGAATTCCTCCCTGTCAAGGGCGATGTCGCCTCGCTGGCCGACCACGGGAAAATCCTCCACGAAGTCCTGAAAAAATTCGACCGGATCGATATTTTGGTGAATAATGCGGGGGTCGCGCCCTTGGCCCGGACGGATATCCTGGAAGCGACACCGGAAAGCTTCGACCGCGTCCTGGACATCAACCTGCGGGGCGCGTTCTTTCTAACGCAGAAAGTCGCCGAGGAGATGATCCGGCAGCTCAAGGACAACCCGGACGCCAAGCACGCCGTCATTTTCATTTCTTCCGTATCGGCCGCCATCTCCTCCACCATGCGGGCGGAGTATTGCATCTCCAAGGCGGCGCTGAGCATGACGGCGAAGCTCTTCGCCGACAGGCTCAGCGAATTCGGGATCAACGTCTACGAAATCCGTCCAGGCATCATCGAAACGGATATGACGGCGCCGGTCCGGGAAAAATACGACAAGCTGATCGCCGAAGGCCTGATCCTACAGAGAAGATGGGGGTTTCCGGCGGACGTAGGAAGGGCCGTCGCCGCCCTGGCCAAGGGATATTTCCCTTACTCGACGGGCCTCGTCCTCGAGGTCTCAGGCGGCATGAACATCCAACGACTCTAGTCCTCGTTTATGATATAATTGCCGGAAAATTCAGTGAAGGAGAAAACGATGTCCCATCACAGGAGCCATCAAGGCAGGATCTTTTGGGGTTTGGTCCTCATCATTCTCGGAACTCTTTTCCTGCTCGACCGGATCGGAGAATTCGATTTCGGCCATATGATCGGCACGTACTGGCCGGTTATTTTCATCATCCTTGGATTCTCGATGCTCGTCGGCAGCGGTTTTCGGCAGCTGGGGCCGGGCGTTTTCTTCATCGTCTTCGGCGTGTTCTTCCTGCTCTCCGAGCTCGACATCCTAGAATACAACGCCTGGCAATACATCTGGCCGGCCTTGATCATCCTGGCTGGCCTCTGGCTCCTGCTCAGGCCGGTTTTCAGATACAGGCTGACGGATAAATTCCCCGAGATCAAGGAAAATGATATCGACGCCTCGGCGATCCTCTCGGGGATGAAGCGCCGCATCGAATCCCAGAGCTTCAAAGGCGGCCATGTCACAGCGATCCTGGGCGGGATGGAGCTCGACTTTACGGGCGCCGGGCTTGATGCGGGCAAAGCCACGATCGACGCGACCGCTCTGTTCGGCGGCGTCGATATCAGAGTCCCGAGGGACTGGAAAGTCGTGATGGACGTTGTCCCTATCCTGGGCGGAGCGGAAGACAAACACAGGAACGTTCCGGACGCCGAGGCCAAGGCGACGCTTTATGTCAAAGGCACGGCCATCTTCGGCGGCATCACGGTCAAAGATTAAAAATCACACGGAAGGACGGCGGGCATGAGAAAAACTTTCTTCTGGATTCTGGCGGTGATCATCACGCTGGCCGCGGCCGTTTATCAGCGCATGACGGGCCCGACGTATGCCTACCGGGGAAAAGCCGATGTGGGGGGCACAGAAATCAAGTTCAAGCTGCCCCGCAGCGCAGAAAATGTGAAAGACTGCGAAGTCTCAGTCAAGGTTCCGGCTGCAGACGTCGTCGGTACCATCGAATATAAAAGATATAAAACCGAAGATCCCTGGACAGAGATCCCCATGGACAGAAAAGACGACAAGCTGGTCGCCTTTCTCCCCAAGCAGCCGATGGCGGGAAAGCTGGCCTATGCCGTGCTTCTTCTCAAAGACGAGAAGAAAGTCTCCCTGACCGGCACGGACCCGATCGTCATTCGTTTTAAAGGCGCAGTGCCGATGGCTGTCCTGATCCCTCATGTTCTCATCATGTTTTTGGCGATGCTGTTTTCGACGAGGGCCGGCCTGGCCGCGCTCGACCGGAAAAGCAACCCTCGGAAGCTGGCGCTATGGGCGGCCGCCCTACTTTTCATCGGCGGGTTTATTTTAGGGCCGCTCGTCCAGCACTTCGGGTTCGGCCCTTATTGGACGGGCTTTCCCCTGGGTTTCGACCTGACCGATAACAAAACCCTGATCGCTATGATCGGCTGGATTATCGCCCTCATCGCCGGCAGAAAAGGCAAGCCGGCCCGGGGCTGGGTGCTGGCGGCGGCGATCCTGCTCTTAATCGTCTATACGATACCGCACAGCCTGCTCGGGTCAGAGTTGGATTATTCGAAACTCAATCCGCCGGTTAAATAATAAACGATCTGGTGAAGGCTTTGCTCCCCATTCGGGTTTTTCACGAGAGGTTTCTGGAAAATGGGGACACACACAGTGTGTGTCCCCATTTCCGAAAATAGGGAATCCCCTTTTTGAATAAAGGGGATTCCAAAAACGAGAAGGGGATTAAAAGGAGAACAAGAACTCGTTTAGAATAAAGTTGACCGTGACCGGGAAGATCGCTCTTCTCGGTTTGCCGTCGACGATGAGCGGCTGGTAGATCCACTGTCTGACGGCATCAATCGCCGCCTGGTCGAGCCCTGGGATCGATCGAAGCACTTTGATATTCTTCACCTGGCCGTAAATATCTGTTTCGGCCTCGAGGATAACCTCGCCCTGGATTCTCGCGATTTTGGCGACTTCCGGATAAACAGGATCCACAGATTTCAATTTTTGCGGCTCTTTGATGCTGCCCCCAGCTTTCACTGGAGAAAGCTTCATGAGTTGGGCTTCCTCTTCCTTGCTGATAACGCCGCCGGCGACACCGCCCTCCACACCTCCTTTGATGCCGCCGACAACGCCGCCCTCGACACCGCCTTCGACACCTCCGGCCACGCCGCCTGTAATCCCGCCGACCTCGGGCTTGTCTTTATCCTTTTCCAGATCAAATGGCACGGCGACGGTAAAGGAGACCTCCCTAGGCTTGCCGTTGACGAGGAATGGTTCATACACCCACTGCTTGACGGCATCGACGGCCGCTTGGTCCAACAGGGGAATCGATCTCAATACTTTCACCGTCAGGACACGGCCGTTGATATCCGTCGTTGCTTCGACGATGACGGTTCCTCCGACGCGAGCCTGCCTGGCGATCTGTGGATAAACCGCCTCGACCCGTTTGATCATTTTCGGCTGTTGGATTTCGCTCGTAATCCTGAGCGGTTTTCCGCGCAATACTATTCCGCCTCGAGTTAGAGTCGTATACTCTTTGGAAATAACCGTGCCTCCGTCCAAATCGAAAGTGACCGTGGTCGTGAAAATCATGCCGCGGGGCCTTCCATCGATCACCATGGGCTCATAGATCCACTGCCTCACGGCGTCCATAGCCGCTTGATCTAACATGGGTATTGATCTCAATACTTTCAACGACCCGACGCGGCCGTAAATATCGGTCGTGGCTTCCAGAATCACCAGCCCCCCCACTCCTGCCTTGTAGGCATCTTCGGGATAAACAGGCTCCACACGCTTGATGAGCCGGGGTGCCTTGATCTCACCGATGGCTCTCACAGGCTCCTCACCAGGTTCCGGTCTCTCGAAAACTCTGGCGGTCCGCCCTGTTGCCTGGTCTGCCGTCCAGCCGAGGATCCGGAAAGAGACAAAGTAGGGCTTGCCCTGCTTGTCTTCGAACCCGAAGACGGCGATGTTTTTCTCGGGGATGGAGAATTCGGTATTCAAAAGGTTGGTCTTGTCTTTCCCGCTCTGCTCAAAGACCTCGAGCCGGAACTGAAGTTTCCGGGCGACATCAATGGGCGTGATCAGGATTAGGTATTCCTTGCTGTCCAGACGAAACATGTGGAACGTTTTTTCGTATTTGTCTTTCGGCCAGCTGAAGTCTGCTTCCGTCAGGAGCCTGGCATCTTTGAGATTGAAGGTCTTACGGATCTGCTTCTGCTCCTCGGCCAGGTCGAATTCCGTTTGGATCGTTGCCGTGATTCTATATTGGAGATAGGAAGAGGTGACGACCTTGGTCGGCTCGGACGCGCCTTCCTTGATCCCCTCGAATATCCTCATTTTCATCGCCCACCCGACGGGATTCTCGCTTACAAATACGATTTTCGCCGGGACATTGGAGCTTGTCGAAGTCGCCTGCCCCCCAAAAATTCCCAGAGCCGAACCGAAAAGAAGAACAGCCAGAACCAACGTTATTTTTTTCATCATGATTTCCTCCTTTTATATGTTTTTTCCGGCCCAGACGATGATGATGTTCGAATCGCGAGGCTGAAAGATAAACGTCTGGGCAGGCTCATTGTCGATCTTGACATAGTGGATCTGGACCTGCTCTGTTTCCGCCGGGCTCGGCCCGCCCTGTAAAGGTGTGTCAGGACGGGGCTTCCGGAAGAGCCAGAAATTCACGGCCGCGGCGATCAGCAGGACAGTGACGGCCGCGGCGGCCAGGCGCCACATTTTTGCCATGGCCGGTTTTGACATAGAGTTTTTTTCGCCTTTTTTCGCTTTTTCTCCGAGCTTTTCTTTTATAGAGGGCCAGAGGCGATCCAGGTCGCCCACGTCACCAACCTGCACCAAAAGCAAACGCGCTTCTTCCCGGCTCACCAGCCGCTTCCGGCAGCCCGGGCAGCCTTCCATATGATTTCTTAGCAGCCACCCCTTCCAGGCACGGAAGGGAAGAATTCGATAGATAAAATCAATGAGGATCGAGTGTCCCATGGCTTTTCTCCAAAAATTGCCTGATTTTTCTCCGGGCGTTGAAAAGATAGACTCTGGCCGTGGACGCCGAGCAGCGGAGGACCTCGGAGACCTCGACCGCCGTAAACCCCTCGTTAGCCCATAGGCAGAGGGCGGTCCGCTCTTTCGGGCTGAGCTGTTTAAGGATATGCTGGGAAAGCTGTTTCTTTTCCTCGGGATTATAGGCCTCGGTGGCAAATCGTCCGGAAGACTCATTTTTCACTTTGCTGGTGAGGTTCCGAAAGCGTCGTTTTTTCTTGAGCACGTCCAGGCAGCGGTGGAAGAGGATGGCATACAGCCAGTTCCTGAAGCTGAGCCGGGCATCGAAATGTTCGAGGTTGCGGAAGATTTGGATGAAGGTTTCCTGGCAGGCATCCTCGGCATCTTCCCGATTTCCTAATATATTCATGGCTACGGCCATGGCGGAAGCCTTATACTTGTCCACGATCTTCTTGAATTCCTCCCCGTTTCCCCGCAGGCAGGCCGTGATCCAATCGTTGTCTTCCATGGAAGCCGCTAGCTCACAGTCCAGTATATATTACGACACGATTTTAGAGAACGTTTAGGGGCGACGGCTAAGCCCTAAACTCGCTGATAAAAATGCCCGACGGGACCTGTCGCGGTTCACCCCCGGCGCCCCTTCGCGGTCTATATTGCTTATTCTCAAGCAGGAAGATAAGCGGCACCAAACGCTCGGGTCGGCGGGGGGCCCCCGAACCACGCCACCCATCGGGCAAAGGCTATTGCTTGATTTTCTTAATGAGCTCCGCGGCTAAATCTTTAAACTGGGGATGGGCGGCGGCCTTCTCGGCCATTTCCAAAGCCTCGGTCCTGCGGCCCGCGTTGAAATATCCGGCCGCGGCATCGTAGTAGCCCGTGGCTTTGGTGGCCTCGAGGACCTTGAGCTGCTGCTCTTTCTTGGCGATCATTCTCGCCTTCCGTTCCTCGGAGAGCGAGGAATTTTTGATCTGTCTGAGCTTTTCGGCCACGATGCTTTGGCTCTGACCGACGGCGACCGTCGCCTGGGAAAAAAACAGGGCGGAATCCAGCCATTTCTGCTTCTGGGCGTAGACTTTACCCAGGCCGAAGAGTGCTTCGGTGTTTCCGCCATACTTGCAGGATTCCAGGAATTCCTTCTCGGCCTTGTCGAATTCGTTCTTTTCAAAGGCGATCGTCCCGGCCAGGCTGAACACCTCGTTGTTTGTCGGAAGCCGGCCCTTGGATTCTTCGATGTTGAGCTGGGCGTTCTCGTTGTCTTCGAGCTCATGATAGATCCAGGCCAGCCAGTAGTGACTCTCGCCCATCAGATAGAAGCCCATGGCCACGAGCTTGTTCAAGACCTCGATGGCCTCCTGATACTTACCCATATAGCTCAGACAGATCGATTTTCCGAGAAGGGCGTCCCTGTAGGAAGGCGCCAGGGAGATCGTCTTTTCGTAGTACTCAATCCCTTTCTCGAATTCCTCCGTGGCCATGTAGATGCTGCCGAGATAGATCGTCACCTGGGGCGATTCGGGAATTCCTTCGAAGGCCTTCAAAAAAATCTTTTCCGCTTCCACCAGATTCTGAGCTTTAAGGGCCAGTTCTCCCAGGTGATAATAGGCTTCATAGAATTCGGGGTCCGCCCCGGCCAAGGCCTCGAGCAGTTTCGGGTCTTCCCGGAGATCAGCGGTGGCATTCTTATATTTAAAGAGGATCGAGTCGGGGAAGAGTTTGGTGAAACCCGAAAGCTCCTCTCTTTGATCGAGGTAATTCGCATAGCTCGTAAAAAAGGTCACGTACAGATAGGCATAGTAATCCTCGGCCTGGGCTTTGAGCTTCATGTCGTCCTTCAATTGGACGTTCTTCAGGACATCAGCGACAACTTTCACGGTCCCTACGACATTGATATCTCTCATGATGCCCTTGGTCTTGGGAGCCATGGTGTCCGCCAGCTCGACATCGGGAGCAAAGGCCCGCAGGGACGGATTGGCCTTGACAATATCCCTCGCTCTTTGGACATATTTGTTATCCAAGAGCCCCAGCTCTTTCTGCCTGACCGACATGAGAATCAACGTTTTCAAATAAGGAATAAGGATCTTGTTTTTTACGGCCGGTCGGGCAGACAATTCTTGATAAATTTCGATCGCCTTTTTGAAGCCGACATAACAGCCTTTTTTAAAGAGAGCTTCGGCCTCTGCCGCCTTGTCCTCAAGCTCCGGAGCCGCGGTGGGCGGTGTCACCTTCACCGCCGCTTTTGGGGCACAGCAAGTAAGGACGATCAGGCCCAAAACCACAGGAATGATTCGGCAAAGCCGTTGTGCCGCATATCTAGCTTTTAAGTCCATGTTGCCCTCTTCAGCCAACACAGATTTCCCTGAGATTGCCACGCTCCCTACGGTCGCTCGCGATGACAGATTCGTTACCCATGAGGAGCTTAGACCCCATTTATTCTACACCTTAAATGACCGGGGTCAAACCTACTCGTTACGCATCCTCCCCTGGCAAATCTTGCGTAACGAGTAGGTTTGACCCCGATGTCTTGACCCCGATGTCTTAGATGATTACGCCGATCCTCAATAAAGCGTTTAGCTCAATTTGCCCTTGATAAATTTCCTCGCTAGGATAAAAATATCCTTTCTAAATGATCGGGGTCATGCCTGCCTATTGGACATAGAGATTCGCCGAGGATGGAGAGTGTCAAATGGGCCGGCTTGATCCTATCTTTCAAGGAGGAACGATGAATAAATTAAAGGTCACTCTCGTCATCATTCTTTTTGTCCTGCTGGCCCTGCCGTTGGCTTCGGCCCAAACCCAGAACCAGGCCGCGGCCAAAAGCCAGGCCCAAACCCCGGCCAAAGAGGAAAAAGCCGCGCCCAAGGCGCCCCGCCCGATCGAGCTCTTGGACATCCTGGCCTGGAAATCCATTCCTAGCACAGCCCTATCCACGGACGGCCAGTGGTTCGCCTATCGCCTCTCGCCGACGGAAGGCGACGGCGAAGTCATCATCCGGCAGACAAAAGGGACCAAGGAATTTAAGTTCCCCGCCGGCGAATCCCGCTTCGGCCTTGTCTCCTTCTCGGAAGACGCCAAGTATTGCGCCTTCTTGGTTTATCCCAACGCCAAGGAAGCCAAGGCGCTGAGAAAGGAGCGGAAGCCGGCCGTCACCAAGGCCGCCCTGGTCAACCTGGCGACTGGCGACAAGGTCGAATACGATAAGATCAAAAGCTTCGCTTTCTCGAGAGAGAACCCGGCCTGGCTGGCCCTGCTCAAAAATGCTCCGGAAAGCCAGTCCCGCGAAAAGGACAAGTGGTCGGGCTCGGACCTCGTCCTGCGCGAATTGGCGACAGGCAAGGAGCTCATGTTCGGCAATGTCGCCGAATTCGCCTTCGATAAAAAAGGACAGTGGTTGGCCCTGGTCATCGACGCCTTCGGCCAGACCGGAAACGGCATCGAGCTCCGCAACATGGCCACGGGCGTCGTCATGTCGCTCGACAACGACAAGGCCAATTACAAAAGCCTGACCTGGACCGAGAAGGGCGACGCGCTCGCTTGTCTCAAAGGAAAAGAGGAAAAGGGCTTTGAGGACAAGTTTTACAACGTCGTGGGATTCACGGGTTTCGCCGTACCGCCGGGGCAGAAAACCGCCGCCCCGCCGCCGCCGGCCGTCCCCCAAAAAGTCGTCTATGACCCCAAGGACGACAAGTCCTTCCCCCAGGGCATGACCATCAGCCCCAACCGCCCCCCGCAATGGACAGAGAACCTGGAGGCAATCCTCTTCGGCATCTATGAGCCGAAGAAAAAGGAGGAGGGCGCCAAAGGACCCGGCGGCCCGCCCGACCAAGCGGCCGCGGCCCCTCCTGCTCCAGCCGCCGCTCCTGCCGAATCCGATGAAGACACGCCGGACCTCGTTCTCTGGCACTGGCTGGATAAGCGGCTCCAGTCCCAGCAGCAGGTCCAGGCGTCCTTTGACCAGAACTTCAGCTACCTGGCGGAATACAGGATCAAGGAGAAGAAATTCATCCGGCTTGCTGACGATGAGATCCGCCAGGTCCAGCCCGCCCCCAAATTCCGATTCGCCGTCGGCATCGACAACAAAGAGTACGAGCTCGACTCCAATTTGGACGGCCGCCGATTTCAGGACATCTATGTGATCGACCTCAAAACAGGCACCCGCACCCTCGCCCTGAAGAAGAACCGCAATTACTACATGCCCTCACCCGACGGCACCCACTTCCTCTTTTACGACGACGGCCATTTCTACACCTATGACATGACCATGGGCAAATCCTACAACATCACCAAGGATGTGCCGACCTCGTTTGTCAACGAGGACGACGACCACAATATCGTCAAGCCGCCCGACTTTCCGATCGATTGGACCAAGGACGGCGTCTCGATCCTTCTGTCGGACGGCTGGGACATCTGGAACGTCCCGGTCCACGGCGGCAAGGGCGTAAACCTGACCGTCAACGGACAGAAAGACCAGATCCGCTATCGGAGCCGTTACTTTCTCGATCCCGAGGAAAAGGGAATCGACCTGGCCAAGCCGCTCTACGTGACCGCCTACGGAGAATGGACGAAAAAGGCCGGGATTGTCCGCATCGAGAAAGGCAAGCCGGCCCCGGCCGTCCTCGTCTGGGATGACGCCGGCTTCGGCGCTCTCACCAAGGCTAAAAAAGCCGAGACCTACATCTATACCCGCGACACGCATAAAGATTATCCCGATTATTACGTCGCCGACGCCATGCTCAAGAACGGCCAGAAGCTCACGGACGCCAATCCTCAGCAGAAAGATTTCTTCTGGTCGAGCGGCTCGATCCTCCTCGATTACAAGAGCGCCAAGGGCGATAAGCTCCAAGGCGCCCTGTTCCTGCCCGCCAATTACGAAAAGGGCAAGAAGTGTCCTACGATCGTCTATTACTACGAAAAGACGTCCCAAGGGCTCAACCGCTATACCCAGCCTTCCGTGGGCGGGGGATTCAACAAGTCCGTCTATACGAGCAACGGCTATGCGGTGCTGATGCCCGACATTGTTTATAAAATCAACGATCCCGGCATGTCGGCCGTCTGGTGCGTGCTGCCCGCCATCGACGCCGCAGTCGCGGCAGGCGTCGTCGACAGGAGCAAAGTCGGCCTCCAAGGCCATTCCTGGGGCGGATATCAGACGGCCTTCCTCGTGACCCAGGCCGACTTCGCCGCGGCCGTGGCCGGCGCGCCCTTGACCAACATGATCAGCATGTACAGCTCGATCTACTTCAACTCGGGCTCGGCCAACCAGCCCATCTTCGAGAGCAGCCAGGGCCGGTTCAAGGGCGGCTATTGGGACAACCTGGAGGCCTACCAGAGGAATTCGCCTGTCTATTACGCCGACAAAGTGAAAACGCCGCTCATTATCCTCCACAATGACAAGGACGGCGCGGTCGTCTGGAACCAGGGCATCGAGTATTACAACACACTGCGCCGCCTGAAAAAGCCCGTGATCATGCTCCAGTATGTCGGGGAAAACCACGGATTGGCCAAGGCGGCCAACCAAAAAGATTACGCGGTAAGGATGCGCGAATTCTTCGATTATTACCTGAAGGGCAAGCCAGCGCCGAAATGGATGGAAGAAGGGATCCCCCACCTCAAGATGAAAGAACATTTGAAGGAACGCGTTAAAGCCATGAAACCACCGGAATCAACAGAAAAGAAAGAAGATAAGAAGGAACCCGAAAAAAAATAGCTGCCGGGGTCAAAGCTACTTTTTACGCAATTATCAGGCAGGGACGGATGGGGTCAAACCTCAACATTCAACAAAAACGACGGCCAGGACCAGGCTAGTCAAAGCAAGCCTAAATTTGTTGAATGTTGAGGTTTGACCCCGATTATTTGGCCCCGAATACCAAAAATTGATCCCAAAAAAAGGGGCGCTGGCTGAGAGGCGCCAAGGTTTGAAAAGGAAAAGGAAGCGGGGCTAAGGAGGATCCTCTCCAGCCAGCATCTATTAGATTATAAGTTAAATTTTATAAAAGTCAAAGAAAAGTTCACGCGTATCGCAAAAAAAATGAATAATTTCTAAGGGGAGAGCCCGGACAGATGGGGTCAAACCTCAACATTTAGCAAAAAACAACGGATTGGACCACGCTAGTCGGAGCAAGGTTAAATTTGTTAAATGTTGAGGTTTGACCCCGAACGCTCAGCTTGCCTCAAGAAGGTTTTTAATCATCGTCAGGAGCTGCCTGGAATCGGTGGGCTTCTCGATGAACCCGTCCGCGCCGCAGGTTCTTGCCTCCTTCTGAATCATGATGTTTTTTATGGCCGTCATCAGGATGACCTTGATGTGGCTGAGATAGGGGTCTTTCTTGATCTTTTCGCAAATATCGATACCGTCGATCTTGGGGATCAACACGTCGGAAACGACGAGGTCGGGGAGCTCGGACTTGATCATCTCCAGACCTTCCTCCCCGTCCAGGGCGCTCATCACCAGATAGTTCTCTTTGGTCAGAATCATGGTCAGCATGGTGATGGTCGTTTTATCATCGTCGATGACGATAATTTTCTTGCGAGCGCTCATCGATCAGGCCTTCATTCCATGAGAATACTATTTTATATCATTTTCATTTTTCAGCAAGCTCTTTGTTGACCGAGAAAGCGCCCAGGACCGGCCGGGCCCTTTTCCTCGTCGCTCCCTCCCTTCAAGGAGCATTATACAAAAAAATGCGAAGAAGCTCAAATAGGGAATTTTGCCTTCCCGACACGGATCGAGGGTGGCAATGTTTTCCACTTGATTTTTTCAAAATTTATACTATACTAATTATATAGGATTTATAGATTAAAGGAGAGGACCGATGAAACCCTCGATCAAGATAGCGATTCTGGCTTTGAGCATCCTCCTGGGATGGGCCGGATGGCGCAGCCTGAACGCCCTTTTCAACGCCGCTCCCCAGTCTGCTACTCAGGCGGCGAAAGGAGAGAAAGACATGGCAAAGAAAGTCGTCAAATCCGACCAGGAATGGAAAAAGACGCTCAATTCCGAACAGTACCGGGTGATGATCCAGTGCGGCACCGAACGGCCCTTCAGCGGAAAATACAACGATTTTTGGGAGAAAGGGACCTATTTCTGCGCCGCCTGCGGCACTCCCCTGTTCACTTCGGAGACGAAATACGAGCACGGCACCGGCTGGCCGAGCTTCATGTCCCCGATCAACGAGGCCAACCTCGAATACGGCGATGACTTTTCGCTCATGATGAGACGGACGGAAGTCCGCTGCGCCGCCTGCGGCGCCCACCTCGGACACGTCTTCGACGACGGCCCGGGGCCGAGCCGCAAGCATTATTGTATCAATTCCGCCGCCCTCGATTTCAAGCCCGAGACGGCTGCGAAATCCGCGGCCAAACAAAAGACAGAGACGGCCATCTTCGCGGCCGGCTGCTTCTGGGGCGTGGAATATAAATTCAGCCTGGTCAAAGGCGTCCTGGCTACGGCTGCCGGCTATTCAGGCGGCGTCACGAAGAATCCCACGTATCGCGATGTCTGCACAGACAAGACCGGCCACGCCGAGTCCGTCGAGGTCACCTATGACCCAGCCCAGGTGAGCTACGAAGACCTGGTCCGAAAATTCTTCG
>Ga0315288_10000216_pt1 | contig 69490 bp, 104 predicted proteins | sample YL17G11_20_MG_FD_203454 | JGI IMG/M metagenome (GOLD analysis project Ga0315288, IMG submission 203454) | Sediment microbial communities from Yellowstone Lake, YNP, Wyoming, USA - YL17G11_20 | ecosystem: Environmental > Aquatic > Freshwater > Lake > Sediment | place: USA: Wyoming | collected...
GCGTACTCGTCCGCAAGACACTACCACAACCACCCAACCACCCCAGAAGTTTTCCCGAGATCTCCCACCAAGACCCTACCATCCGCCCCCATCCGCCCCACAACCACCCCACAAAACACCCCCCCCGCCGCCAGTTTCATACCCCTCAACTTCGGACCATCTGGGTTATCAGGTAGATAAAAATGTCAAGCCTAAATTTGCCCTGGGAGTTTACCAGGCCCTAGCGAGGCTTTGAGAACATGGGATTGTCTAGAACGGGAGTAAAGCGAGTTTTACCTGGGGTAGTTTTACATGAGGGGTGGGGGTGTGTTTTAGGGTGTGTGTTCTTTGTGAGTAGGCTCTGGGAGGCTTTTATAAATTCCCGCAAAATTCTGGGGTTTTTGGATTGGGTTGTTGAGCGCTCCGGCCTGCTAAAAACAGCAGAAGATCACGGAGCAGTTGTTGGCATCGTGTTGGGAGCTTCCTGCTACGGCGGTGACCACGATTGTCGGGTGTTCTGGTGTAGGTTTCGCGGGTTGTTGTTGCTGCCAGACGCGATCGTGTTGAGAGCTTTCCTTTGATCCCAAAAGCCACTTGTTGGTCCGTTGTGGGGCTCGGGACCACGTGGTCCTATACGGACCAAGGCGGGATTCGTGGTGCTGGTGCCGGTGTTCTGTTTCTCGGGAGTTTTTCTGTCCTTGATGTCGAGGGTCGGAGCGGCCTGGTTGGGAATCTGTACGACCGTGATCGTTTGCAGTTTTTGCAGGTGACGAGTCCGTGGAACAGGGTCACGTCGATTTCGGGACGTTCGTGATAGCTGACTCCGCAGGCGGTTACGGCTGAGAGCGATTCTGCCTGATAGTGCATGGGATTCATGTACTAGAACCCATGCCCGTTCTTGCACGCCCGACCACTAGGACACCGGAACTGCGGTTCGTCGCAGACAGGGCAAACCCCTATCCCTGTTGTTGGGGTCTCGCGCTCGTAGTTATCGTCGCTGTCTTCCCGGCTACAGTCGCCTCTGTGGCTGTGTTCGGCACAGAACTGAAGGTACGGTTGTCCGTGTCGGTCGGAGGGGTCTAATCGGTGTCCTTGAGCGCTGTACTCCTGCTTGAGCCAGAACTTGTCGGTTGCGTCTTTTGGGCACGAGGGCTGGCTGCACTTGGTTTCTTCAATTTCGATAACGCGTGTTGGGATCTGTGCCGCGACCCACGCAGAACCGAGCATGAGCATCGCGTGCTTCATGTCGCTGTAACCGGCCTCGTGGACTTTTTCTCCCTTGAAGAAGAACTCGGCTATCACGCTCACGCGCCATTCGTTGCCTGACAACCCGCTTGTCTTGAACCTCGGGACCAACCGAAGCTCGATCCTGTCGAACGCCTCAAAATCGGGGTGTCGTTTATGGTGTGCTGTCATAACAACCCTCGTCAAAAAGCAGCGGTTCGATCCCGAATCATGTCTCGGACTTGATCTTCAGTGAAATCCCCGGACCGCAAAAACCCGATTTCCCACTTTGGCGTGTTCGTGTCGGGTTCCTCAGACGCGCGCTTACGGAAGGCGATTACTCCAGCTTTTCCGTTCATCGTAATCCGATAACAGTCCCAAGGCGGCCCAAGCACCGAGACAGAGAAAGCAAAGTCCGCCTCTTTTACCCCTAGCAACGATGCGGCACGGAACGTATCTAGAGATCGGTCATTGAGCCCCATCACATCAATGACCCCGATCCCCGAAAACATATCAGCAGAGAACTGGATCTGTACCCCAGGTTCAACGGACCCCACCGGAACAGCCTTGACACCTATGTCTTCGAACAACGTCAGTAGAGCCTTGGCGTCTTCTTCGGTCCCAAGACAGGAAACGTGCGGGTAATCCCGAACGCCGTCCTTGAAAGCCTCTTCCGGCGATGCGTACAAAGACAGCTTGGTTACCCCGTCCCCGCTGTCCGTGGTCATATACGACCAGGACCGCAACAGGCCGACCAAATAGCGAATGCCGGGATCTAGATCGTCGTTCAGCACAGTTTTCCTGCTTTCTTGAGAAGCCCAAATTGCAAACCTGTCGGTTGACGTGGATTGGACATATCTCCAAGTTCGCTTCATTTGACGAGTGTGGCCCTGAAATCGTACGGAACGACGGTCACGTCCGCCCATACCAAAGACACCTGTTCGGAAGGCAAAACAGGCTGACTTTCAACTAGAGCTTTCACGAGTCGCCATTTCTGTCGTTTCGAGTTCCAAGCATCGCCGTACTCTGCCTTGAACACATGACGGATTTTGGCTCGACCGTAATACCGGTCACGTCGTTGACACCCAGATCGCTTCATTTCGGTCCTCTTCTAGGCAGCGTACTGTGTGTTGGTCACGAATCACCAAACGCAGCGTCTTCATATGACTGTTTCAGCAGCGTTGCGATCCGCGCTCGCAATCCCGGCACCTCCGCAAGCGTAGCGAACACGCGGAGCATCGTCGCGTGAGGCAACGGCCCGTGCAGCGTTGCGCTAAGTAGGTCGTTGATCTCGTCGTCGGTGAATGGTGTTAAGTCGGTCACGTTCCCGCCTTCCATGCGTCGAGTGCCCACAGTTGCCTGCGCAACCCTCGCAACCGCTTGAGCATCACTTCGTTGCCCTCGACGGTCATCCCGTGTTCGCTCAGCGCCTCGTCCACCTTGCGTGATTCTGCGACCGCAGCAATCAGCCGCGCCCGCTCGTCGATCAGCGCGCGTAGGGTTGCCAGTGTCTCGACGTGACGGCGGAGTTGATCGACACGATCGCCGTCGTAGTCGCTGGCATGCCGCAGGCGTTTTAGCGTCGCGGTCGCCTTGCAAAGCCCGTCGTCGATCCACGCCAACGAAGACGCGACCCGCTCCTTGCTGAGTGCGTCGTTGCTCACTTGCTCCCCCGTGGCCCGTGCGCGAGGTCGGTAGCGCACTGAATGGCTTTCTGCGACCGTGCCTGACCTTCTGGTGTGCCGTGGAACCCGTGAACACCAGCCATGATCAGCGCGCCTTTCCACTCGTCACTCGTGACGACGGCAAGCAACTCAACTAAGGCGTTATGTTCGATAGCCAACTGCGCGCGGAGTTCGCCTTGCTCCGCGAACACTTTGCACGCGATTCGATCAGCCTCGGCTCGGGCGGCTTCGCGTTCGTCCCGCTCTTGCGTCACGGTCGCCAACTGAGAATGCAGGGACCTAATGTCGGCTTCGTACGTTTCGCAGACACTGTGCAGCGTCGCAATCGTCTCGCGCGCTGCGTCGCAATCGTCGCGCAACTTGTCGATGTCATCGTTGCCGCCGCTTATTTGGTTTCGTAGCGCGTCACGAGTTTTGCGATCCTCGACACGATTCGCACGCACATCATCCAGCAGCCCTCGCACGTGCTCCAATTCCTCCCGCAACTCCCGCGCCTGTTCGCAGTTACAATCCTCGGGCACACCGTCCGGCTGATCGTCGGGTAGGCGGGTGAGCATTTCGGTCGCCGGGAGTTGCCCGCGTTCCCATGCGTGCCCGCTGCCGCGTGGAAAGTTTGGCTGCCAGCCAAACTCTCCACGCCGCGCCGTCCACGTCCACACGCCTTTGCGATCCCACCGTGACCCATGCGCAAGCGCGTCGGCCTCGGCAACCGCGAACGGATGCGTGGTGCCGACTGCGGGACGCGCGACAGTGCCAACCACGGATCGCCCCGTCAGTTCCGCAATCAACTCGTCTTCTGTTTGCTCAACAACACCCACAGACCCTCCAAACAAGACCACGTGGTCCTGCCCCCTCGACGTGTGCCCACGATCAAATCTTTACAGGTTAGGACAGGGTTGTCAAGTAGTGAAATACAGCTCCTGCGACTCGGTGATTCTCAATGCGTACTTGTAGATCACGCGCTACTCCAGAAGTCCGTACAGTTTCTTTCGCAGGGTCATCAAAGCCCGCTGCTCCGCCATATGAGAGTCTGGCGTGGCAACCGTACCGGTAACGGACATAACACCGCGTAGTTGCTTAATCGCCAAGATCAGAGATTCGCAATCGTCGTCACGGGTGTCTCGTTCCAGCACAACGGTCAAAGAATGGAAGCGGTCAGTCATGGCTTCTCCTACAGATCCCGAGAATCTACCCACCAAGTGATCAAGAAGGCGCACGCGATTCGCTTGCTGCCTTCATTGCGAACAATGCGTCCGACAACAATCGGATCAGACGCTTTCAGGGATTGCTTGTGACGCCCTGAGCCAGCAGACAACACGCCAATCTCGTCAAAGATCCGCAGTGCCATCGCGCGGCTGGTGTCGTCCAGAACTTGAGGCTTCACCAACCGAATCGGGAAATCGAACTCGTCATCGTAGGCCCTCGAAGTCGCGTAGTACGTCACCTCCTCGCGACCGTTCTCCAGCTTCTTCCTCTCCTCGCTGTGATCGTAGATCATGTCTGGCGTCACGTACCGCCCTTTCCCAACAGAAGAGCCGTCTGACTCAGCTTCGGGCAATGAACGTGATCGCCACTCACTGTGCGTAGTTCGATGCGCCGGGAACTGCCGAGATGTTCTCACGGCAAAGGTGTCTGCGGGCATGTCGGGCACGATCGTGTACCCGGCCTCCAACGCCGCTTTCAACCGCTCGTAATACCCAACACGATCTTCTGCGACCTTCTGCACCTTACGAAACGGCGCAACTTTCCACTTGCGAGAGTGAGCAAGTTCGGAGTTTACCTTTGCCTCCGCCGCTTCTCCACGCAGCTTGGCGAGCTTGCCTTCGGCCCAACCGATCAACCGTGTCTGCGCGACAGCCATTTCGGTTACGGTCTTGGCGATCACGACGATGTCGTCTGCGTCAGTGTTTTGGGGAACAACAGCAAGTTCAGTCATACAGTTCCTTGTCAGATGCCCTGAGAATCGACGGTTCGTAACCGTACGTACTCGTCGCTTTTTGGGTTGCTGCTTGTCTAGCCACGCAACCGTCCTCGTACCCGAAGTCGTAATGCGGATTCAGTGGGTTGTCTTTGAACACCGGGTTGGGCATGCGTGAAGCTGCTCCGTCCTTCCAACCCTTCACGTAAGAACGAAACTTGTTGGCTGAGTCGGGATTAATCAGTTCACAACTCCGTCCATAGAAGGCGGGTACAGCTTGTGGCACACAATACCAAGTAGCCGGTAGCTGTCAACCTACGAGCGTTCTCCGATTCGGATGCCCTTCATAATCGGAAAATTGATCGGGACTTTCTTGTTGAAGTCGTTCTCAGTCAGATGTCGGCCTAAGCGCGTCTCGATGCAAACAAAGCACAGCAGTCGGTATGTGCGCGTATTGTTTTGACGATCGCGCTCCACCTCTACAGCGTGTTCTGGCCAAACCCTCTCCCAAACAGCGTCCTGGAGCATGCACACGCTGTCCCAGCCACCGCACGCAGAACACTTCATGGACACGGGCAACTCAGGCATTGAAACGACTCAGCGTGCCTTCCGGACAAGCCCGACAGACGATGTCTTCTTCGGACACCAAACGCTTGCAACCGAGACAGGTCATCGTGATGGTGTTGGCTGGCCCGGTTGGTTGTACGTCGCTCACTAGACCGGCATCGCACATAGACCGCACCAACTCTTTGGTGGATTCGTGGCTCTCGATGCTTACACGCCGTTCGCGTGCGAACTTGCGATCCATGTCCTTGAGTACGGTGTCAGTAGTCTTCATGGTCTTCCGCGTCTAGCTGCGCTTGTAACTTACGGATCAACTCCTGTAACGCTTCGCGTGTAATAGCCACAGACTTTTCTCCGGCAGCGGTAAGTACGCCGATTCTGTACTTACTCTCTACTCGTCCGGCAAATACTTGGTTATTGTACGCATCCTTGACGTAAACTAGACGTCCAAGGTCTACCAACCGTTGGTACGGTGGAGCTAGCCGGATCATCGCGTAGCCTTCAAATACGCGCCCTTCTCGATGTCTGCCGCGATCTCGTTGAACAGTTCCCCAACGGTGGCCTTCCACGCCTCTGTGTCAGAACCAACGTGCGGCCCTCGTAACCAAGCAACAACACGAGCCACTTCGTGTTCACGGTGCCGCGCTAGATCTTCTGCCCAGCATACGAGGTCTCTCATAGTGTCGAGTTCGCCGTGCGACATGTACGCCGGAACTGTTCCGCTCTCTACCCAGAAATCAACCCAAGCAGGGACACCCTTGTAAGCAGACAAAGCAGCTGCTTTGCGATCTTCTTTTCTGAGGGTCACGAAACTGCCGCCTCGGCGTCAGCCAGCAACTTTTTCAAGTACGGCAACACCGCGTCTTCTTCGTCTTGGAACAGCGTTGTAGCCAGCGCGAGTTCGTACCACTCGTCGTCTCCACCTTGGTCGATACAAGGGTCGAACCCTACATCGGACAGGCCCTCAAACGCCGTAACCAGCAGCTGAATCGCATCCATGGCACTCTCCGTACAGTTGAACTCTTTGTCAGAGTCGAGCCGCTTGGTGTCGCTGTCGCCGTCGTCGTAGGGAGACTCCACGTAGTACTCAACTCGAAGTTTCATCTTGTTTCCTTTCGACAGGATACTCAGGTCCTATCCAACGCCAGAGAATCGTAGTGCCTTGTTGTGCGGGGTCGCGCTCAACAAGCCCGCACACTTCCAGTGTCCGTAACGTCGAACAATAACGCGTTCGGATGCCGTCTTTACCCGCAAGCTGCAAACGATAAATCAATGAATCTGCGTGAGTCACAACACTCCATATGCTGCTGCTGATGTCTAGCAGATAGACTGTACAGAGTCAAGAGCACGTTGGGGTTTCGCCGCAGATAGAGCACACGAGAGGTTTGCGGTACGGGGCGTCTATACGTCCCCACACGGTCATGTTGGCTTGTGTTGGTTGAACGCACTGCGTGCATACAACAGAGCCCCCGAGTGTTTTCCAGGCGACGGGCGGGACATACACAGAGCTTTCACGGGCTTCGCGTAGTTTCTTGAAGTCGGTAGCCAACGAGTCCGCAAACCGATCAATCGGGTGCAGCTTGTCGTTCGGATCTTTCGGTGCAGTGGTCATCTTTACTGCGGTGTTGCTAGGTACGGGTAAATGCGGGTTCGGTCTAGGCAACAAGCTTCCTCGTAGGTTGGTTTTCTAAGCTTCTTCAACGGTGCTCTCACTACGATCATCGAGTTCGCGTAAGACGGCAGGTAAGAAGGAAAACACTTGCTTAGTGAAGTCACTCTGCTCTGTCGCTCATGTACCCGCACGGGCACCGATAGTTGAAAAACGCTCGGTCGTCGGCTTTTGGCCCGACTTGTCTTGGGTCGAGTACGCGCTGGATAGGCTTGTCGCACCTTGGGCACACACGACGATCAAGACAATCCAGTTCGGTTTCCATCTCGTCTGCGTACTTACGTGCAAGATCAGGAGACATGCCGCCTTCTACAGCGTACTGGTAATAAGCGGGATACCGTTTCAACTTCGTTCTCCTTCGACAGTACCGTCCTGCCACAGCTCGTACATGTACAAGTACAAGCCATCAGACAGGCTCAGGGTAGGCACGTTCGCGTTGACGAGGCCTATGTAGTTACGAGCCAGCAGCGCGGCAACGAACGGTTTGCAGTCCTGCCATCGTTTCGGGTGTTTCATGGAATCGCCTCGTCTTTCATAACGTAGCTCAGTAGTCGCAACAGCTTCTTCTCTGTCGGCCTCGATTTTGATCTCGGTCATTGGCCTACTCTTTCTTCTTTTCGTCTGGTTCAGGTCCACGTGGTCCTGTCAGATACGCGAGTGCTGTTTCGACGTGCTCGTCTAACAAGCCACCGTCTGTGAACGAAGTCTGAATCAAGTGGTGCGCCAGATGCTCCATGTCCGACTCGTCGTCGAGGATCACAAAGCGCTGGGCAGGACCGTGTTCTGCTAGCCACGCAGCGATCTCCAAACCTCTTGGCTGAGCCGACCACATCCCGCTAGAACTTATCTCGCGATCCAGGCTCGGAGTCGCGCCGATGATCCTGTGCGAATGCTTGAATCCTCGATGCTTGAGCATTCGCTGCATGTGTTCGTGACCGACTTGTCTATCTCCAAGCTTTCTCCATGTAGACGAGATCACGATGTCGCAATCAGCGCGCTCTACCAGTGAGTTGAGTCGGGACACGGTGGCTGGGTCAAAACCGTGATTGGCTCGCAACGCTTCGGCTTCCTCAACAGACATGGTCTTGAGGATGTTCGTGCGTTTCGGTCGCGCCTTGAACCATGCCGTGCTGTTCAGCACTCCATCTATATCAAGAAACAGAAGGCGTTGAATCACTCCGTCTCCGTGGGGACCACGTGGGCCGGAGTCGCGAATGTCTTGACTATCGGTGCCGGGTTGGTGTTCGCGTTGAGGTCCGCAGGCGGATCTTCGAACGGTCGTTGCTTGTTCTTGTTGGTTTCGCCGTTGATGCGTGTTGCGTCGCTGACGTCGCGTTCTTGGTAACCAAAAGGCAAGATCACACCGAGAGGCATCACGAACAGATGGAACTGGTTGGACTGGTCAACCAGTCGGGACTCGGCGGGGTAAATTTCTAGACCTTCGCGTTCGGGTCCGCACAGGTCGTTCTTGATGCACTGTAGATGCCGCCAGTCGTGAACGGCTTCGCTGTCTAAGCGACGGATCACCAGCCAACTCACCATTTCGGTAGGCTTGGTCGGATCGTACGGGTACTCCCGCAGCATGGCTTGGTACTGGTTGTTCTTGAACACGCCGACGTAGTGAGGATCTGCGGCAAGCATTTGCGCATCCCCCTCGGGACCGAAACTGGCGTTGGCCATCGGTTCCCACTTGAGTGACGATGTCTTGGCTGGCGCTTTTCGCGCGAACGCGTTCTGTCGGTTTCTCTTGGTCATGCTTGGCCTCCGCCCTTGTGCTTTGCTCGTTCAGCGTCATCCGCAACACGAGCTTCCAGATGATCGGCCTGTTCCCGTAACAGACGGGCAACGTCAGCCGCGTTTGCGTTGCTCATGTATGCCCAACAGGCCATCAGCACCGTTGATCCAAACAGTTCTTCCGTCTGTCGTTATCTCGAACTCCAAAGCAGCTCACTCCGTGAACGCCTTGAACCCTAGTTTCTCGTTCCATTCGGAACACAGCTTTTCTCTCAACTGTGAACCTTCTCCACGACACCGCCCGTTCAACACGTCTTCAATCGTGATGCCACACCGGCTCATACGAGCCGACTGATCGGGCGTAAGCAAATACTTCAAGATCGCGTCAACCAAGTAGTGCTCTTCGTGAAACTCCCCTTGCTTCCAGAAATCAACGACGTCTGCCCAAGTCGGATTGTTGTGCAGCAACTCATTGAGATCAATGTTCGGTTCCGGGGGTCGTCGTCCCTTACTCTTTTTGGCGGGGCTTGGCGGAACAGTCGCGTCGTGTAACTTGTTGGTCAGGTTTTCTACCTGATCCGTCAGTTCCACAGCAGTCGCGATCAACCGCAACTGTGTCTCCATCGGCAAAGCGCCATGAAGCGTATTAGACGAGATGTGTACGATCTCTTCTCTGGTCAACGGCTGCATGTACTTCGGAATCGGCATCATAACGTGGCTCCTTGAAACCGTCAGGGTCGTAGATCTCACTCGCGGACATTTGGAGTTGGAAGACATACCCCCATACTAGCAGGTAGGTTGAAGGTGTCAAGGGGGTAGATAGTTCTGCTGTCTTGTTTTCATCACGGGCGCGCTTCGATCATGGCCACCAACGCTTTCCCGATCTCAAGCGAGTCAGGGAACTCTCTTTCGTCCCAATCGGTCATACGCATAGCGCCAAAACCAATCGCGCGTACCTCGGCGTCAAGCAGATGACTTTTTCGTTTCACGACGTTCCCTTCTTCAAAGCGGCTATCGCTTCAATCATGCGCGTGTGGGAACGCAGCCAAGCACGCTCGTTCTCAGCCCAATTCAAGGGCTCAAGGTAGGCACGTTCGCACTCTTCCACCTCTTCCGCTGCTTCCGCGAGCACCACAAGATCAAGGATGGTTAGCCCGTCTTCGAAACTAACGCACACAGGACCGCCGCCTTCAGGGCTGACTAGCGCGCCTGTCCGCACTGATTCGGAAGCACAAGACTTTCGGATGTCCTCTAGCTGACGCTCAAGCGGAACACGCAGAGCGGCAAGTTTCTTAGCAATCACGACTCGGCTCCTTCAAAGCGATCTCGCCACTTCAGCCACCGGATAAGCCGACGCTTGATCTTGCGATACAACCGGAGGCGCTTGGGCGAATCAACCCAAGATTCGTAATCCCAACGACCTGAGTTGAACAGCAACATGTACGCCAACTGCCTGTACGCGTCGTTTCTACTGTCATAGTGACCACACTTGTACTCAACAACTCCAGGATGCTCAATCATGTACCTCGTCACACGCCTTACGTGCGTCACTTCGACACTCGGAAGAATGCGAAGCCAGCGGCGCGGAGAGCCCCCGGCGTGTCATCGAGGTTGCTGAGTGCTTGCTTGATCGCCTCCGCGTCCTCGGCGGTAAAGTCATCTTTGCTCATTGCCCCCGACTCACGCGGCACGGCGCGGGCATTCCACAGCGACCGAATCCCGTCCATCGTCCAGTCGTAGAATCCGTTGCCACACTCGATGCATTGCACGCTGATCTCGTCGGTCACGTTCCGTGGCGGATCGATGGTAGCGGCGCAGCCATCGAACGGGCACGGCAGCAGGCCGTCCGTTGTGTAGTCGTCAGTTGGAGTTGAGTTGGTAGACATACACCCATACTAGCAGGTAGGTTTCAGGTGTCAAGGGGTAGATAGTTCTGCTGTCTTGTTTTCATCACGGGCGGCTGCGTACGCCAACGCGAGTCGGTATTTCTCTGAAGCGGCTTCTGCTTCGGAGACAGAGATCCACTCAGGTACGGCTGCAAGCGCCTTGGCCTCAAACTGTTCAAGCGAGCCATGCCGTTCGAGCAGTTCGGCTTCAGTCGTAGCCTGAGTACAACACCAACAATCGAGATCGGATTTAGGCAACAACTGTACGTGAAGCTCAAGTCCAACAGCGGCAGCAAGTTTCACCGCCGAGTTCATCTCCATGTTGGGCTTTCCTTGCAACAGGCGCGTCACTACAGGTCGTGACACTTTCAGCTTCCGGGCAAGGTCCGCTCGCGTCATTCCGAGTACAGCCATCCGTTGCTGGATCTGACGCACAAATGTCTCTGGTGCTGTAGTTGCCATAGCTTCTAACTACCAGGTAGCCAAGGTAAAGTCAAGTCACTCCCAGCGCCAGTACAGCACTGTTTCTGCGATTTTGTTTTTGCAGTACGGACAAACGACAAAGGCAGGAGAGTTTTCCTCTCCTGCCTGAATGTCTGATTTCGAGAACTCGACAACCGCTAGGCATTCATGGTGCCTCAATCGGGCGAAGTTCTTTTCTTTCTTCGATTTCTTGTGGATTCGCGCCATCGACCTACGGGCAGAACGTCACTGTGTAGTTCACGAGTCCTGCGGTCTTGCGGCAGTTGAACGTGGCTGCGTGGTCATCGAACTGCCAAGCGTACACTTGAGGGCACGCTGCTTTGATAGCCGATATGTACAGGAGCGCTGTTGTGTCCCACGCTCTTGCTGCGTCTTTGTTCCACGGATTGCAGACCATGTCTGCTGGGTACGCGGGATCGTGATACGGCGTGCAGCCGTACTGACCGGCACAGCAGCTAGCTGGGCAAGTACAGGCGGTTGTCAGATTGCACGAGCAACACAGTTTCGCCGCATCGGGCGAACCCGCACGAATCGCAACCTGACAAGGGCTGAAGCACGAATCAGGAGAACCAGGAACCGCATAGCCAGACGGACATACAGGAGACGCGGTGCAGCCGCTGGTCACGCACCAAGGTGCTCCGATACCGGGATCAGGCAACGGGTTGAACGAACCGGCAACAGGATCAATCTTGACGGGTACTGACCAGCCATCGACAAAACTGGTGTCGTAAACGTCGTACGGACCGTTACCCGACGGAGCGTCCAGAGTCACCTCAATGAGCGATGCGGGCGGCGTACCTGAGAACCCACACTTGAGTCCGAAGTTCTTGTTGTCGGCCTGCAAACACGAACCTGACGCGCAACACGGAGCCCCGAGAGTCGGACAAGTGCCGTCAGCTTTGAACGTACAGCCGGTTCGGGGCCAAACACGTCCGCTCCAGGACACGGGAACCATCACATCTTGAACAGCGCCCTTGGCCATCGCCCAACCACCGCCAGACAAACCCGAGAAACCAGAGTTGCCTGTTGATCCGACCCAGATCGTCTCTTTGCACTTGTTGTTGAACGTAACCTTGTGCTGGGCGGGAGGCGGCAACGCCTTCACAGCGGCTACCGCAACGGGTGTTTCAGGGGCCGGTGAGTTGCAAGCCAACGCAAATAGCAGAACAAAAATGGCGTATTTCATAGGTCTCCTTTTGGAAGTTTCCAGGTCGGCGGTCAACGTACCATAGACAGCAGTCGTCGTCTGATTTACGTTCGTTGAATGCCCCGCCTGCGAACGCTACGCGCTGTCATCAAAGAGCTACGGGACTTGGACGAGGGGAAGACACCGCTCTACATCGGGCTGTTCTTGGACAAGCATAGCCACGAGACGTTGATACGCTGGGCGAGCGAAGAAGGGCCAGTCCTTCCCAAGGTGATCGCGCACCACGTCACGATCAAGTTCAAGCCCACGCCCGAGGAACTGGATAGCCTTCCGGTAGGCGAACCTGCCTCTGTGCGGGTGGTTGGGTATGCCTCTGATCCCAAGGCTCAAGCGGTGGTTGTGGACGGCCTGAAAGTTCGGACCGGCGCGATCCCCCACGTAACCGTAGCGACGGCAACTGGCGTGTCGCCTGTGTACTCCCAGGAGCTACTGGCCAACGGTTACGATACAGTGCGCGGGCCGGTACTGACCGGCACAATCCAAGTCGAATACAGCAAGTAGCCCTGGAGACTTGAGAGAATGCCCACGCGCCTGCACATTTTCGACTTCGACGGAACGCTGTTTCGCAGTCCTGAGAAGCCTGAAGGCTGGACCAAAGGCTGGTGGAGCGATCCCAAATCGCTCGCGCCTCCGTGCGTACCCGAGCGCCCTGGCGCGGATTGGTGGAGCGCGCCCGTAGTCGCTGCCGCCAAGAAGTCCATCGCAGACAGAGACGCGCTCTCCGCGCTTGTCACTGGCCGTCTGTCGTCCCGATTCCAAAACCGCGTCGAGGAGCTACTGGGCTACGCTGGTCTGAGGTTCGATGCCGTGCGTTTGATGCCTGGTGGCGGTTCGACCGAAGGCAAGAAGATCAGGGTGTTCGAGTCGCTATTGACGCCTGACATCGTCGAAGTCGAGATGTGGGAAGACCGTCCTGAGCACGTAGGCGTGTTCCGCGACTTCTTCGACTCCAAAGGGATTCCGGTAAAGGTGAACCTCGTGAAGCGCGTGACCAACGAGCCAGCGTGTTCCCCTACCGACGAAGCTATCGAGAGATCGGGAACAGCGCTTCGGAGATTGCTCGAAGACCGCCTACCCCGCGCGTAGAAAACTACGGCTAGCGCGGTTTCTGAACCTTGGAGCCGTTGGGGGACTTTTCAGGCGGATTTCGCGACCCGCTATCGTCCACGACAAGCGATCCTGGGTTGGAGAACTTGTCCATGTACTTATCCGCCGCCGCCTCGGAGCTAAACGGACCGTACGTGGTCGCGTCGTCCCAATCGCCGTGTTCCTTGTTAGCGAGATCAAGATACCAGGAACCGTCAGACGCTTTCCATATCTCCGCGAATCGAGACATGCTCTCGGATAGAGTCGGACTGGCAATCTCTCGGAGCACGACTTTTCGCGATTCTGTCAGCATGGATCGCAGAATAGAGCCCCAGCACAGACACCGTCAAGGTTCACGGTTCAAGTTCCACGTTCCAGTACAGGTAGTCACGCCACAACGACGGAACTTCGCCCAACGACTGTGGACGGATCGCAACGATAGGCAACGACTTCGGGCACACAGGGGCCTTGAGCAACCGCATACCCGCTTCAGCAGGAGTACGGTTACTCTTCCGCGAGTTGCACGGCACACATGAACTTACAATGTTCGTCCAAGTCGTCTTGCCGCCTCGTGAGCGCGGGACAACGTGATCGTAGTTCAGTTCTGCGGTCGGTTTGCGTTCTCCGCAGTATTGGCACTGAAACTGGTCGCGCGTAAGCACGTTGATCCGCGAGAACTTCACGACCTTCTTGCGCCCAAGTACGCCGATCAACCGAATCACGGCGGGCATCTTGATCACGAGCATAGCGGAGTCGGAAGCGTCTACTCCAAACTCGAACCACCGCAACATGGCCTTGCTCACCTCAAGGGACTTTGCCGCTTCACGAGTGATCGAACGTAGCGTCTCGTCGTACAACTCGACAATCTCGGCACGCCCGTCAAGAAGCAACTGAGCAGCACGCTGCCAAGTCACGATGCGGTGCGGCTTGTAACTAGCGTCAAGCACAAGCGTTCTAGTTGCGGTAGTCATCGCCCACGTTCTTTCTTCAACTGAATACGCTGTTCCACGTTACTTCATCTGTGATGTCAAGTGCCACAGATCGCACTGCTGGCACTTGTACGGTGTGAGGCCAAGACTGTGCCCCACAGACCGAGCTTTGCCGAGATGCCTGTACCGCAGCTTCTTGCCGGTGCATTGCCGGTGCATCCGAACTCGCACTGGAGTCTAGTGCCTCTACCTTGGGCTAGACCCCCGTGAGATTGGTTGCGCGGCTGAGAGTTGAACTCAGTTCTGTGGCTTATGAGGCCACCGTGGTGCCGATCCACTACCGCACACAAGCTGTATATCACAGCGGTACTGTGTAAGAGAATCGAACTCTTCTTGGTCGCTTTGTAGGAGCGGTGCCCTCTCCAGAGGACTAACACAGCAAAGAATCGGGAGGGTTGGATCTGCCCCAACAAGAGTCGTTGTGCCGAGTTGAACGGCTACTAACCCTAACGACAAGCACGTCTGCCTTATGGCCTCGATCGGTATTCAGGTTGCTAGCACCCTATTCCCGTACTTCGCCACTCGCCTTCCCGGTGCCACCGGACGGACTCGAACCGTCTCCCCAATCATATGAAAATCGGGTCTACCCTGTAGTCGGAGGCATTAGCGTCCCCGGCAAGATTCGAACTTGCAGCATCCGCGTTCGTAGCGCGGCGTTCATCCAGTTGAACTTCGGGGACATACGACCTGGCACAAGCGGGTGATCAGCCCATACGCTCGTGTCAGGTGCGGTCTTGTCGTGGGGCACTAGCGAGGTACCCTACTGACTCATTGAGCGAGGACACATATGTTGTCTCACTATCCTCAATGTGATCCTACTCAATCGGTGGCGACGACCACCTTGGCGATCACGACTGGAATCGAACCAGTACCGCTGGCTTCGGAGGCCAGTGCTCGTCCTGTCGAGCTGCGTGATCAATCATCCTAAGAGCCCTTCTCGTCTGGGCAGGTACAAGCTGGCCACCCAGTGTCGTCCCCGCGCCCGTACCATTTCTTGTCACAGCCGGTGCATCCCCAAACGCTGATTCTACCTGTGTCATTATCTGGGTATTCATTGCACGGGAAGCGTTCCGCTACGTCAGACATAACGGCGCGGGACTCTTCGTCGTAACGTAACTTCATCACAGCTCCTTGGCGTTCCCGGTCAGAGTCGAACTGACACCATCTGAGGTAGAAACTCAGCGCTCGTCCAGTTGAGCTTCGGGAACATGTCGGGCTGGGGTAGCTACTCCCCTATCAGGTCGCCCGCGACCCCGGAGGCCCGTATCCGAGTCAAACGGATCTTCACTGGGTTGCAATCAGTGTCCTTCTCGGAAGGAACGAGCCATTTGGAGCAGGTAGAGAGAATCGAACTCTCACGAACTGGGTGGAAGCCAGCCATGCTACCAAAACATCTTACCTGCAAACAGGACCACGTGGTCCTACCTTACTGCTTTGTGGAGTCAGGGGGAGTTGAACCCCTTGGTGCTCGTTCGGAACGTAGAGCGCTCATACTCTAAGCGGACGGAACGTCCAGAGTTCTGCAATCTCTTGCTTCAGAACACTCGGGTACAACCACCCGACAAGCTGCCCCAAAAGCACTTTACGTTCCTCGATCTCCCGCTCGATGACCTCTAACGTAAGATCATCCGTTTGCGCAAGATCTCGCAGTACCTCAATGGTTAACATGCGACCCCTTTCACTATAAACTATCTGGTTGACTGAACTTTGTCAAGTAAAAGTGGAGCCCCTACCCAGAGTTGAACTGAGCTTTCCTGATTACAAAACAGGCACATCACCACCAATGCTTCAGGGGCAGACACGGGCTTTTCACCCGCTCCCGCTTGGCCGCGTAACGGGTCAAGCGTAGATGTTGATAAGCAGGGCTTTTCAACCCCACAGCGAGCACACTAACCGCACCCGGCTACTCCGACTTAAGGGCCTCGCTTTGCCGGATTGAAACGCATACGCCCACCAACATACTAGCAGTTAGGATGTGGTTGTCAATAGAGCACGCAGCGAGGATCGAACTCGCGTTTCGATCGTACCAGGATCGAGTACTGCCACTGTACTATGCGTGCGTTGGAGCCTGCGGCGCGAATCGAACGCGCGTTAGTCGCTTACGAAACGACTGGTCTACCACTGACGTACGCAGGCATGGGTGGAGATCTCGGGAATCGAACCCGAATTCCTAGCGTGCAAAGCTAGTACACTCCCGTTGTGTTAGATCCCCTTGACTGAAGCGTTGTCGGCTTCCTCGACTACCCGGCAGTGCAGTCGAACAAACCTAGTCGCTTCATGGTGACGCTGGCTGGAATCGAACCAGCACATCCGGCTTGTCACACCGGTACCCTGCCACTAGGTGACAGCGTCGTTCATTCAGTACACCCGGCAGGAATCGAACCCGCTTCCTAGCGATTATATGTCGCCTGCTCTCCATTGAGCTTCGGGTGCATGGCGTCTCTGGTTGGACTCGAACCAACACAAGGCACTTTAGGAAAATGCTACCCGTCCTTTGGGTGTCAGAGACATTGGGCTACGCGACGGGAATCGAACCCGCTACGCAAGATCCACAATCTTGCCGCTAACCATTTGCGTTCGCGCAGCATGGTAGACCCGGTGAGAATCGAACTCACATAGGCAGCTTATCGGGCTGCTGCATTACCACTATGCGACGGGTCTAAAGTTATTCTTTGACATGGAATAGAATATACCACGAATCCCAAAACAGTAGTCGGCATAGTAGGACTCGAACCTACATGATCACCGCCCCAAACGGTGTGACTAGCCTTTAGCCTATATGCCGAAAATCTTCGCGGAAGGAGGGAGAATCGAACTCCCAGGACTGTTACGTCCGACTGTTTAGCAAACAGCTACGACTCACCAATCTTCGTCGTCCTTCCAATACGGCGGTAGCCGGACTACTCGAAAGCCACACCTCGCGGTGCCCACCCGCTTCGAACGGGGTCCAGTGCCTTACTGGTTCAGCTACCAAAGATCGCGGTGACATTGGATCTTCCAGCCTAGAAGACCACTTGGAACTAGCCGTCACGGGAGCTACCCCGGTCTAGGCCTGGTCTGACTCCTTTCGAGGGGAGCGTACCCATACAGCGTTAGGGGCTGCCATCCATCATTGAAGTCTATGCGATCAGCGGAAAGCGCCGGAATCGAACCGACTCAGCCTTGCGGCCTTACCTGCGTTCCAGGCAGGCTCCTAACCATTCGGATGCTTTCCATTCTTGATCTGACAGGTAGCCGCCCGTCAGGTCCTATTGCTACGTCACTAGCGGAGATCAGAAGAATCGAACTCCAAACCTTTCGGTTCCGTCGGGGTTCAAAGCCGCGCTCGGCCCAGCCGAGTTTGATCTCCAGAACTACGTGCGTGCGTGTGCGGTTTCGGCGTCCATTGAACGCTGAATGTCGTCCGACAGATTGTCCGCAGTGGGCGCAGCGCCTCCAGCAGGGTATCCCGCTACAGAAGTGATCATGCGATTCAGCAGCTTCGCTGCTGCCGTCAGATCAGGATGCAACAAACTGGCGTCGTAAGCTCGCAAGAACGCCCCTGGGCGGCACGTCGTCGGCTCCAAGCGAATCTGCGTGTTGCTCGCTACTTCGTTTAGCGTTCCGCCCATAGCCAGCCAGACGAGATCAAACGATGTCAGCGTAAGCTGTGTCGGCAAACCTCCAGACAGACCCGAAACGGTGAAACCGGCGTCTGCCACCGTGTCTGTCACGGTTACGTTACCAGGAGAGCCTGCTGTATCGTTCGCGAGGAGAATTTCACCAGCTCCGCCTGAAGAAGCGGTGATTTCAAGGCTAGCGCCTACCCCGTTGACGGCTCCAATAATGGAGGCTTTTACCGTAGCTAGGATGTCTCCGCCCGTGAAAGGGACCGCTACGTTTCCAGGGGTTACGCCGCTACCGTCGTCGAACTCAAATACCGTCGCCGGGTGTACTCCGTCCCCCAGAGTGAAAGTTTCGCCAGTGATCAGCAGCGATCCATCGACGGTGATGATGTTACCCGTCGCAACTACGGGGGCTGGAGGCGAAGGCCACGGCAAAGGCGGGAGAATCGGATGAGCAGGCATGCACCAAAGAGTACTAGAACGTGTAGCCGTAAGCAAGGCTACCGCTCGGCGTCCCGTGCCGGATTTGAACCGACGTTCCCTGACTGAGAATCAGGTTGCCTAGCCAACTAGCAGAACGGGACAATCACTTCTGAAGCACGGCCAGCGCAGCCGGTGCGACAAACACTAAAGTCACGAACAACCCTGCCCAAAACTTTTGATCTCGAACCATGTCGCGTAGTAGGTGCATATCTATCTCCTTAGCGCCCCAGACGAGGATCGAACTCGCCAGATCTCGATCGACAATCGAGTGTCCACTCCAGTGAACCTCTGGGGCTTGGTGGAAGGTGAGGTTATCCCTCTTCTCCCTTACGGGAACGCAGCCAGCCCTACGTTGCGCATGGACGAGTATCACTGGTTTGGCCAGTGATCTTACGGGGCCGACCATGCGAAAAGGCACACCGTAATGGTTCAGGCGGTTGGAATCGAACCAACATAGCTGGGGTCAAAGCCCAGCACACAAAACCTTTGACGCCTGAATGAGTCCGGCGAGCCGGACAGCCCAACTACCATTACGGCTTTTACCGCGCGGTTTATGTAGCTCGACTTGGTTGGGGCACGTGGAATCGAACCACAGTATGCGCCGTCAGAAGACGCTGGCCTACCACTGACCGATACCCCATCAACTAGTGCCCCTGCGGAGAATCGAACTCCGTTCAACTGAGTGAAAATCAGCCATCCTAAACCGTTAGACGACAGGGGCGTAAACTAGTGCTCGTCGTTACTGCGTTGTTGCTCGCGAACAACTCTAGTGTCTTCCTCCAGTTCCAGGAGACGGCGCTCAACTGCTTCAGCATGATCCAGGAGCATTAGCACGGCTCGGTCTGCTGCACTGGTTATGCACATTAAGTTGTTGTGCTGATCACTCCGAGTTGATTCATTCACTTCGTTACGCGCCGCATCGAGCTTTTCAATCCAGTTCATACGTCCTCTTTTCTTTTGGAGCGGGTAGTGGGAATCGAACCCACTTAGCAGACTTGGCAAGCCTGTGATCGACCATTGACCCATACCCGCAGATTGGTGCCTTCCCTCGGTACTGCCCCGAGCCCTTCTCCTCTTCAGGGAGACGCTTCCACTTGGTTAGCTTGGAAGGCATTGGCAGGTCGTCAGAGACTCGAACTCTGCGAGATCGGATTTGGAATCCAGTCTGTACCCTGTACACGACCTATACACTTGGCTCCAGAGGTTGGACTCGAACCAACACGCACACGGTTAACAGCCGTGCTGCCCTACCCGTGGGCACTCTCTGGAATGAACGCGCCGAAACAGATCACCTGGGACTCTACGTCCCGGCGCGTACGTGGAAACAGCTATTCAGTTTTCAGAGATCGCTTAGGACCACGTGGTCCCGGTGCAACGCCGGGGAATCGAACCCCGTAGGAACTGTGTAAGAAACAGGTACTCAGCCATTGAGTATGCGTTGCGTAGTGGGGGCAGCGGGAATCGAACCCGCACAAGCCGATTTAAAAGAACGGTACCCGGCCATCAGGTGCTACCCCCAGATCACTGGTGCGCGTAGCTTCGTTTGAGTCGCTTCATGGTTACCTCTTAGCTTTCTTTGGTCGTAGCGGAGAGAATCGAACTCCCAGTGCGCAAGCGCCATTGGTTTACAGCCAACTTCCCGGCCATCGGGTCGCTACGGAAGAGTACAAACGAAAAAAGCCGCCCTGGTTTCCCTAGGCGGCTCTCGTTCTGATGTTGTCAGTGTTACGAGAGGGGCCTAGCTTTTCTCCTGGCGATTTGTCGTCATCGGGCTCATGCCGATAAACGAAGAAATCCCCACAGCCAGATACGATGAATCGCATCCTTCTTGGGTCGCCTTATGGGCGGTCGCTATGAAAACGGTTAGCACGAGGTAACAATACCACCCAGATTCAGGGTGTCAAGTCTTTTGTTTCTGAGGGAGAGTTTGGTCATCGACTTGTGTACGCCATCAGGTAGCGGAAGTGGTGGACCTGGATGTTCCAACCACCGGCCTCAATGGATTGCGTAGTGAACGTGCCTTCGGTGCCATCCGTCAGGATGATCTTGAACTTGCCTTCGATGCCTAGAGTAGAGCTTACAGTGCCCATATCCTCGACAGCTTGGATGTCGAAAGTGCCCAGCTTCTTGTCGATGGCATGTGTAAGCTTTACCCGGTTATCGACGATAGCCTGCTGGATCTGTTTACCCAGTGGTTTTTCAAAGGCTGCTTTTCTGTGTATCGCGTCCCACCCGTAATCCATCACAAAGTTGTTGATGTCACGGGGCAGCGAACGTGGTGCCTTACCCGGCCCCAACTCCCTCGCATAGTAGCTGCTGGGACCGGATCTTGAATCTCCGTCGTACCACCAAATTGCGGCGTCTTTCTCCATAGCAGGACGACCCAAACTCACTAGCCAGTCCTGGTAGTGCGCCAGCTTCTCCTTGTACAAGGCGAAGCCATGTTCCTCTACCCACGCATCCCACTGAGCATTTTCTTTGAACGTGCGACCGTTGCCTAAGCGTAGCTTCGAGGAGGTTGGTTTCGGGTAATCCGCCCGTATATTGTCACGTATGTCGTTGGCAGACTTCGTCATCCAATCGCGAAGGTAGTCGTCATGCTTTTTGAGAAGGGGCTCAAAAAAGTCGATGACCTTCGAGGTAATCGCTTTCTTCGCCTCCACCACAGAGGCGCTTTCAACGATGCTCCGAAGGAGTTTTACACGGGTCGGGGCAAGCACGGGACCTCCGGTTGTACGCGAGCGTACCGTACCGTGGTTCCGTTCTCACTTCTAGCGGAAAGCGGCTCACTCCGCAGTAACGCGGATCACCAACTCGCCGCTAGGCAACCAGACGCGCTGTGAGACGCGTAAAGCACCGTGCTTCGTCCCCTGGATAACGTCACCGACATGCGGCGACTCTCGGAGATAGACCAGGAACGCTTTTGCGTCTCCGATCTGAACCAGATAACCGTTCATCTAGAAACTACTTTCTCAATCACGTCAGCTGGCTATCGACATCAAACGCATCTCGTTGCGCGTGAGAAACAGACAGTCGCCAACGATCAGATCCGGCTTGCGCTTCACCTGCGTGAGGGCGGTGGCCGTCTTGTTCACGGGAAGGTCAAGCAACTTGCCCTCTTCGTTTACCACCAACGCGCTACCGTCCGTGAACTGGTAGAACTCGATGTACCCACCAACGAACTTCTGAAGCGTGTCCAGATCGGTACGCAACTCGATCTCTTCGTGGGTTCCGTCCGTGCGAAATAGCTTCATGCTGACACCTTGGCTTCCAAGTGCTTCTTGTACGCCTCCTTCGCGTCGTCCAACGCATCACGGCGTCCAGACGCGTTGTGCCCGGTGGCTTGCACATTCGCGCACCAACCAGACAACACCTTCTCGCCGTTTACCTTGACGGTGTACTCGTAGTACGCGTCGCGACCCTCACGGACATCGCGAACTTCGAACACCGGACCGTTTTGTTTTTTGGACATACGGGTATATTAGCAGGTAAAGCAGGGGTGTCAAGAAAAAAGATCACGCGCCCTTGAACACGTTGACCAATAGCGTGGGGTCTTCCTCTGCGTAGGGAGACTGCGCGTCGTCGAGGATGCCCTGGAGCTTTTTCAGCTTCTGCTTGATGGCGGTGTTCAAGAGATCGCGTCCCAGCATCAGCCCTAGCTGTTCGCACATCAGCAGCACGTCAGCGACTTCGGTAGCCACTTCCTCGTCGGTGGCCTTGTTGTCGGCCCAGTGTGCGACGGCCACGGCAAGCTCGTTGCACTCTTCGATTGCCTTATGCCGTTGGCGAGCTTTGCCGAAGAGGACCAAAGCTTGCTGGGCTGCCTTCCGCATTGAAACGAGAAGTTCTTCGTACTCCACATCAGCCCGAGGATTGATGGTCATCAGTTCACGCTCTTCGGATCGACAGGAAGCATCCGGATAAAGACCTCAACGGAATGATCGTGTCCGTCTGACACGGTCTGGAACTCGCTGAGCGACGGGTTGCCTTCGGCATCGCGTTGGATGTCTGCGACCCACATCACCAAACCAGGCAAAGCCTTGTGTTCCATGTAGACGACAACGATCTCTTTGCGATCTTTGTGCGTAGACGCCCTAACGATGGGCTCGTGAATAGATGCCGAGTACACCCAGGCTTCCTGAACCGTCACCACGGCGCTGGCTTCAGTCTCCTTGGCGGCAGCCCTCACCAACGCGAAGAAGGTATCCTTGTCGAGCAAGACCCCGTTCGGCAACATATTAGCCATCAGCGGGATCATCGCGGGGAACACGGCAGTCGGATCAGGGAAGTTATTCGGCCTACGCTGCGCGTACACAAACGCAGACGGAACCAACTCCCCATTCCGAATCAGCATGTCCGGAATAAGCGCGCGAAGACGCTCCGCGAATCCTGTTACCACCTGCAAATCATTCATACGCCAACGTAGCATATAGCGCTAACATGTCAAGTGTCGATTGGTGTTGCTGGTTGAGCGGAGGCGGAAGCCAGACGCTGCTTCTCGGCGTCTAGCGTTTGCTTTCGGTGCAACGCGAACGCGGCGCTGTCTGCCTTTTTTATCTGCGCTTCGAAATCTGCGATCGTCTTGGCTTGCTCTTCGGCAAGGGCTTCGAGTTCTGCGTACGCGGCTTTCTCTTTGGCGCATAACGAGGCGTGTAGTTCGACGGCACCGGCCAGCATAGATTCGGCGGTCTTGCGTTCGGAGTTTTCCAGACTGGCGCGTCCTGCGTACCAAGCGGTCATCACGGGATCTTCGGACGCCAGGTGCATCGTGGCCTGATTCATCGCGCTGGAAGCCTGCCGCTTCTTTTCGAGGCTGGCGGGGTTAGACGCGACGGTGTTTTTCCCCTTCTTGGAGACAGAGGCGGCTTTTTCTAGGAGCACTTCGATGGATCGCATAGTTGGACGGTAGCCTACCACAACGCTCAACGGGAACGCATCGACCTGATGGACGCCAGTAGCTTTGGATTGGACAGCTTCCCACTGACCAACAGGGCCTCCAGTTCGTCCACCGTAGACACGCTAAGCATGTCCTTCGAAGACTTGGCGGTCTGCGATAGTTCCAGGTGCCGCAAGCGCTGACACGAGCCAGTAGCCCGTAGCTCACGGATAGTACCGACGATGCCTTCTCCGACGCCCGCCAGCATACCCGGAGCCAACTCGTCCAGAGGCACCGCCGAGTTGGACACCGCCCTCGCGCCTGCAAGGAAACTGTGCGAACGCCACGCGTCCCCCTTGAGACCAAGTAGCTTCCCGATACGGGATAGCGTAGCCACAACCTGTTGCTTTTCCATACGGCAAACTACCACGTTAGAGGTAGAGTGTCAACTGACTGCGACTCTCATTCCTTTGTGTTCGAAACAGTACTTAGAGCCGCGTTTCGACACGAAGCGGAACTCGCAACCGGGCATCGCACAGGTCAGTACCAGCTGAGCGGTAGCAAAGGCTTTATTACGACAGTCGGCACAGAGTTTTCTCTGCCCGTGTCCGGTCCAGTTGCCGCACTTCTCGCAAGCGCCCGACTTGTCTTTATAGCTCACGGCTCGATCTCCACGTTCGCCTCGGGCAGTTCACTCGGAATCCAAAACACATGATCGTTGTCACAAACGATTCCGACCACGACATGCGCCCAATCGTAACAGCCTGTCTTCTCTTCTGAAAAGACCACTCCAACTGGTTCGCCTGGTTCGAGAAGCTTCGTCTCGCCGGGTTCTGGCACATCATCCGACGAATGCAGCTTCAGGACTTTGGACCCGCACAGAGGGCAGCAGTGCAGCTTAGCGTTACGTTTCATCGTCAGGACCTCCAGGTACACGCACATCTCGGAGATGCGCCAGCGCTTCGTTAACCCGTATGAGGTTACGTCCTTCGTTGGTGAATCCCCACACCAACAGGTCTCTGGTTGGTGTCCACTTGGTTTGCTGCAAGGCGTACTTGGCCGCTGCCATTCGAATCTCAAGCTCAGCGACTTCCGCCGCAAGAGCCCGAACATCAGCACGGCGTCCGTCCTTCGGACCGAAGGCGTACACGATCCGCAAGATACGTTCTGAGAGGAGGCTGCTCACCGTGGGGTTCCGCCACCGAAACTGCCGAACTTCCGGAGGATTGCTTTCACGGCTTCTGGTTCAGAAGGCCAGTCTTGCTGCTCAAAACAAGCGAACGCTTCTGCGCTGATGATGACTTGAACGGTAGACACATGCAGATCGCCTAGCTCGCCTTCCGGACAGCACACGCTGTAGTGCTTGCCGAACCGGTAGTGCTTCATGTGCGGCTGCGAGTACACGCCCTTCAGGTACTCGGTCTCCTCTTCGTCCGAACCCTGGTCAGACGGAAGGATCTGCGTGTAGATGACGAGTTCCGAGTCCGCGTCGTAACGAAGGACGTGATCGCCCGCGACGATCGCCGCCTGCGCTGGGTGGACCGCCTGGTCAGCCTTGTCAGAGGCTTGGGCCATGTCCGCCAGTATCTCTTCCATCGTGTCGTAGGTCGTAATCATTGCGCGACTCCTTGTGTTGACTCCTGACTGTAGCAGGTAGCCAGAGAGTGTCAAGACTATTTCACTCTTTGGGTGTGGTGAGTACGGCGACCAGCGCGGCCCACGTGTTCTCGATGCACTGAGTGTGTTCGCGGTCTCCGTCAGACGCGCCGGTCTTGACGTGAGCATGTTCGTGGATCGCGGTGCGGAGGAACCCGACCTTGTCGGTCAGGATGCAGCGAGCGAACTGGATTTCTCCAGATCCCAGGTTGGCGAGTCCGCGTAGACCGGGATCTGCGAAGTCCACGATCTTCCAGTCCTGCAACTCGATACCGATACCTGTCAGCGTTTCTTCGGCCCACGTGATAATGGCTTTCTCGTCGTCACCGAGATCGTGCCAGCCGTACACCGTTGACGGCTTCTTCTTCAGTTCGGCCTGGATCGTGGCGAAGGTACCAATGTTCTTTTCCAGGATGTCCGCCAGCGGGCCTGGAACGACGATCCCCTTCTTACCGAAGTACTCCAGGGTGCGCGACTCTGCCATCGTCCGCACCGGCAGGGCGTCTTCACCGTGTCGGGTCTTGAACTCCTCGACAAGCGCCGCGACGGTGTTGGTGCCGCCAGTCGCTTGCCAGCGGAGGCTACGCACCTCGGTAGCTCCAGCGTCCACTAGGTCGTAGACCTTGGGTCGGAACTGCTCGGGGAACTTCTCCATCGCCTCACGCAGCATGTAGCTCATGCTGCTCTCAAGATCGAATGCATCGATCATGCGGCGGTCGCGATCCAACGACACACGGTTGAAGTCGAACCCAAACCCACGCGCTTCGTGGTGGTTCATCACCCAGATGCCCTTGACGAACATCTGACCGCAGTACGACTTGTCGAGGATGACAGTGCCGTTGGCACACTTGACGACGTCAGCAGGAGGCTGGAGGGGCAGGAACCGCACCTTCAGGGCTTCCCACTCGTCAGCCTCCATCTTGATGGCAACCTCAACGAAAGGCTTCACGCTCTTGCGCTTCGTGATGCCCACGCAGAGCACTCGCTCGTTGCTGTACTGAGCCGAGTACTTGATGTACGGCTTCCAGGTCTCCGTCTGGGTCCGAATCGCCATCTCGTATCCCGCCCGCACAATCGCGAGCATCGAGAGGTTCAAACCCTCACCGTACTGACCACGAAGGTTCTCGCGAGCCGGACCGGACTCATCGGTCTTGCCGCTGAACCCCAGCAACAAAACACGCCGGTCCATCGAGGCACCGTCGTTCGTGATCTTCAGCCACGTGCCGTCGTGCGTGACGGACAGCGTCGAGCCGTGCTGGTCCTGCTCGTCAAGACCGTTACTCACAGCCTCACGCAGACCTTCCCACAAACCCCAGTGAGAAACGTACGTATCGCGGATCGGAAGCACTAGCTCAGACATAGATCACCTCTTGTTGAGACAGCATCTTAGCAAGTAAGATAAAAGAGTCAAGAAGAAAAAGCCCTCTTACGGTTACGCGCGCTCTTCTTTCGCATCCACCCGAGGCACCGCAAGCAACAGTAGTACCCCTCACGAGGTACTACTGTGCCGCCGCACGGACAGGGAAAAGTCTCGCTCACAGAGTGACCAACTTGCCCGAGGAGAACGCCCACAGGTTCTTGCCTGCGTAGGTCTCGGTCAGCATGGACCACAACTCTTTGCGGCTGGTCGCGGGCACGAGGTTGACCTTCTTGTCTCCCTCCCAGCGGCGACCCGGAATCGAGCGCCAGCGGGACACCAAGTCCGCGTCGTAGGAGACACGGACAGAGTAGCTGCCGTTCTCAAGGGTCTCGACGGTAACAGCCGCCAAGCGCTTCGCGATACGGTCCGCGACAGGGGCCAACGCGAGATGCAAGGCGCGAAGCTCGTTGACCATAGCCACAACCGCAGGACTCTGCTGCTGGACGCTGATCGCGTGGATGATCTTGTTGGCAACCACACGCTGAGACTCGCTGATCTCAAGCATGGCCTTGTTGTAGCCGTGCTTCTTGCGGCAGTGCGGACCCATCCCGATCGCGAGGGACTTACCGTCCACGAGAGGCGTCGAACAGCAGGCACACTTGATGTCAACCATCTTGGTGGAAGGAGCATTGAGATGTGAGAACGATGCCACGGGGAACCTCCAGTTGTTTTTGCTTATGAGGTACCATAGCAGGTAGGAACTGAGTGTCAAGAGGCTTGTTGATCTTTTATACGTTCCACGAAAGGTGGGTGGCCCCCAGCCTCTCTGCGCTCACCACCAGCTCTGCGAAGCTGAGCACCCGCTCGCGTACCCCTGGAGGGAGTTTGTCTTTTTGGATCTTCAGTGCCTTGCTGATGGCGGTTCGGCATTGTTCGCAGGAGGCTTCGGTCTCGGTCGTGAACCCGAGTGTTCGAAGTACTTCTCGTGCGGTCTTGTCTGACCAGTTGTACTGATACGAAAGCGGGAGTTCGATGACGGCGTAGCTCTTGCCCACGGCACCAGAACTACGCATCGACATGGTGCTGTCGCGCTTGTTACGAGCGGTGAATACAGCGATCACAGTTCGTCCTCCACGTCCTCCACTTCCTCGACGTCTGAGATGTTCTCGCGTGACCACGGACTGTCGATGTCGAGCAGTCCCAACTCGGGGTGCATTCCCTCATGGACTTCCCGATGGCAGTTCGCGCATAGGAGCACGCACTTTTCCAGTTCGGGACGTACGCGCTCCCACGAAGTCATGGCCGACGAGATCGTGAAATCCTTGCCTCGCGGGTCTGGGTGATGGAAGTCGAACGCCGACAGACACTTCTGGTATCCGCACAGGCGGCAAGCTCCCCCTAGGCTGTCCACCGCCTTCGCGCGTAACGCTCTGCGCCTGTCGTGCGCCGCCTGACGTCTATCTCGAACAGACATACCCACCTCAAAAACAAAAAGCCGCCTGCTTGTAACAGACGGCCTCTCGTACAGCGACAGCTTAGGACTAAACCGGATCGACGTGAACGACTACCGGTTCGTCCTTGGACTTGCGCGTGCGCGTGGTACGCAGCACAGGCAACGCCTTCTGCTGGACCAGCAGGACTTTGATCTCTTCCGAAATCTCGTCGCGCTGGCGGCGCAGTTCTGTCAATCGAGCTTCGATCAGCGCGTGTGCTGACTGAATCTCCGCTTTCAACTTGTCTGGATCGAGTGTCATGGCTAACTCCTTTGAGAGTTTGCCAATATACACCAAAGAAGCCGTACGCACAAGAGACTACGGTACTAATACAGCAACGTCGTGAGGGAAAGACTTCACGATGTCAGGGCGGTATTTTCCTCCTCCGCCAACGGTCACTAGGCATACCGATTTCGTGGTCACCTTTAGTATCTTGCGCGGATGCTCCCACTCTTCCGAGTGCAGCATGGTGCCGACTGTCCACGCTCTGTCCGAGACCGTAGCTACAGAAGGCACCCGTCCTTTAGCTATTCCGCTGCCTTTACCGCCCATTTGCCCTCACGGTACGAACGCTTCGAGTTCAGCGATCTGCTTGGCCAGTGTCTTCTTACGCTTCTCAACGAAGCGCTCAATCTTGGCGAAGTGCTCTGCCACGTACGCTTCAAACGCGACCCAATCGTGACCGCGCTCCAATGAGAAGGATTCCTTCATTGCTTCGCGATTCACTTCGTAGCCTTTACGGCTGAAGTACAGAACGCCTTCTTCTTTACCGATCGCTGGTCGCCCAGAGAACGCTTCCTTGAGATAACAGAACCAGTCGTCTGGGAACTCAGCAAGGTCGGCATCGACGCCGATGTAAATGTCGGATACCTGGAGACTCAGCCGCCCTTGCTTGGCGCTGCTCAGGATAGCGTCTTTGAATAAGCGCACAGAACACCTCCTACGGCAACAAACACTCTGCCGCTTGCTTGTCGGGTCGAACTCTCACGAACCGGGCATGCTTCAAGGCACCGGACTTGAACCGCTCATTGCCCTTGAACTCGGCAACCAGACCGATGTGAGCGTCGATGAGCAGGTTGGCGTCATCGTCCGTCCCGGACCGAAGAACCTCGACGTACTTGTCTTTGGCCGTGTCCCAAAGGCCCCAGACGCCGGTCTTTGATGGCGCGCAGGTTTTGCCGCCGGGTGTCATTCCGAAGCCGATCAGCACGAAGTCATCGGTCAGCAGCTTCTTGCACCGCAGCCACTTGTCGGTTTTCCCGCTTTGGTTCGTGACTCGGTACTGACTGGACAGTTGCTTGAGAACGATCCCTTCGCCCTTCTCGGACATGATCTGGTCAAAGAACGCCCGGAAGCCGGAAGTGACGGTTCGCACTCGGGGGAACCGTGACGCCAGGACAGGGTCCTTGTGGAGGACGAGCATCACCTGTTCAAGCCTGCCCATCCGGTCTTCGGTGGAAAGGTCTCGAAGGTCTTCGTCGAACCCGATACGCACCAAATCGAACAGATGAACTCGACGGTACCCCAGGCGCGCGTTCTGCTGAGTGGACCACTGAGAAGCCGCCTCCAACTCTCCAACCACAATCGTTCCCTCGGGAAGCGGAATGTCGAGAGTCAACAGGTCGCCAACCGCTGAACCGGAACAGCTGCCCGTCCGAGCATCGCGGCTGGTGATGTCGTGCAAGCGGCCCTCTGCCTTGTTACCGACAGTGAACATCGACCACATGCCGTCCATCTTCTCTTGAGCGACCCATCCCGGCCTCTCATACATAGAGAGCGTGGTCGGATCGATCTCGCCAGAAGGACCCATGTACCAAGGGGTTCTACGTACAGTTGTCGGTCGAGTTGTCATACAGCCCTTCTACCATATAGAGAGTTGAGTGTCAATAGGCGAGTGTGTCTTTTTACTGCTGGGTCCTCTTTTGGATGGTCTCGTCGATGAGGTATTGAACCTTCAGGAGCCGTTCGAGGGAACCCTGTGCGGTTGCTACGTCGCGAGCGTTGGCCTCGGACATTTCAACTAGCTCCGGCAGCGACAGCGCCGCAAGCGTGTTGCCGATCGCAGCGAGCAACGCTGCGTCACCGGTCAACCGACTCGGTAACGGATCACGCGCCACGGGTGCTGCCTGCGTAGGCAATACATTGACCGGCTTGGCTGCGTTGGCTGCCTTCACCGAACGGTGAAGCCAGATGACAGCGCCAATGCCTTTGGACTTTTTGTTGGCTCGCTTGCTAGACGCAACCGTAAACGGTCGCGAACAGCCAGTACAAAAGCCAGGGGGCATCGGGATAACTAACGAGCTAAAATCCATACCACTGTACTAGCAGGTAACAAAGGATGTGTCAACCCCTAGGTTTGGACAGCTTCTTCTTTTTTTTCGGCTCTTCCTCGGGTTCTTCTTCCTCTTCAGGAACTTCCTCTTCGCCCTCTTCCTCTGGAACCTCTTCCTCTTCTTCTTCATCGGGCGGAGGGGGAGGGGGTGCGTTCTTGGGGACGACTTCCTTCTTCGCGGCGTTCTTCTGGGATGGAGTTTGCGTTTCTGGAGTCGGATCGTCGTCGGTATCCTTCGGCATTGGCGACTTCAAGCGACTGGATTTGGTCCAATCGTCACACCACGACTTCCGGGTAACCGAGACATCCCACAAACGGCAGTCGCCTGACGGACCGTCGTCATCGTCGAACATCTCGCCGTACTCGCAGCTTTCGCACGACTGCCCTTTGGGACCAGGGGAACCTTTGAATCCGGTCTGGGTCAACGCTTCGACTTGTCTACGTAGCTCGCGTAGCACCAAGGTTAGTTCTTTTGCCACAGACACATCCTTTGAATGCGGACTTACTCACGATCCGATCGGGGGAAATCGGTAACCACGAGCAAGTCCGCGTCACCAGTTTCCTGTAATCGCCTCGGGGTTTCAAGGCTTCTTTACGTACTTGCGCTCCAACTCACGAAGCGTCGCCCGATCCACCATACGTTCCGGGTTCCCCTTCGCCAGCCGCTCAACGAAATCCTCAAGGTACTCGCGATCTTCTTTCTCCAGCAGGAGCCGAAGGAGTTTGTTGATCCGATTCAGAAGCTCCAGTGCGCTGGCGAACCACGCCTGTCTGCTCTTGTTTTCTCGTCCAACTCGCCCGAGACACACACGACAGGACACCGGGACGCAAACACACTGCGGACCCGGACCCGAATCTCTTGGTGCGGGACAACCGGTGGCGTGCTGAATCCCGGAGACACCACAACCGGAACACCACTCAGTCATTCATTCAGTATACGAAAAACGACAGAGCTACGCAGTTTTTACTCGCGTAAATTCGACAGTTGGACCGGAATCGCCGCGCGTTTTCTCCAAGATGTAGTTCTGCGCCTGGTCCACAAGATCCAAGATCAACTCCGCAGTGTCTATGGCGGCGTCCTCCACGTTCGCGCGCATCGGGATAAACGGCTTGAACTTCCCTCGGGAATGCCTCACCCCGATCTGGACTGACCACTTCGGGATGAAACCGTCTTGCTTCCAGACAACCACGGTCATCCCACCGTCAGTGAACTCTCGCTGAAAAGACCACGGAATCGGAGCCCCGCCACCACCACGGTTACGATTACCGTCTCTTTGGTTCCGCTGTTGATCTCTCATCCGAAACACCCTCCTCAAAGAACTTGGGCGTTGTAACCAAGTACCCGAAACTACGGACCGTGTCGGGCTCCAGACCCAACGCTAAAAAGAACCCACACGCTAGCGACTCTCGGTCCAGAGATCCCATGCGATCGAACTCGTCGATCCTGTCCAGGACCATCGCCTTGAACTTATCAGCCAGTTCAGTTCGCGTAGGCCCGGTGGGAGCTTTAGGAGCCGCAGGTACGACTGTCTTGAATGCAGGGTTGTCTACGCGACCGGACGCCGCCAGACGTTTCTCTAGACGCTCGTACGCGTCCACAGCCACAGCCACGCGCGTCACGATGTCCGGAGAAATGCCCTGCTTGCTCTGAATCCGAAACAGCACGCCTTCGCTGAGTCCGAGAGTGCGGCTTGCTCCGTTGGTGCCTAAGCGCTCGACCATAGCGAGCACACGCCCCCGGAGCACACCAGGCATGGGCCTAAACCCAGGCGTGCGTATCCACTTCTTCACTTTTCCGGTTTGAACAAGTCGGGAACGACCACGGAGCGGATCATCTTTTCGTACGAGGCTTCACGCTTTTGTCGCTCGACTTCAGGAGAGTCGATCGGCTGCGCCATCGCCGCGTCGATGCAGGCTTGTTGTTCGGGTGTCAGCTTGAACTTTGGATCGTGGTACATAGGCTCCTACTTCTTTGGGCTGAAGAACTCACCGAGCGCGTCCATCAACTGCGGACCGGGGTCACGCTTGGAATCTGTGATGTGATAGTGCCCGAGGTGTCCTCGGAAGGCCGTCAATTCCTTGAGCACGCCAGGAACACCGGCAGGCACAGTCTTTTGGATCTCCGGGAGTGCGGCAGACATGGCCAAAGCCAACGCCAACACCGCGTCGATCTGACACGGATAGAACTTGGCGGTACTCACCGTTCGCCCGTGCGTGAACGCGTCGTACATCTCGCGATCCAAACCGACCTTGGGTACGCCGAAAGCGTTCTTCAGGTCGAACAGTGATCGGTACCCGTAGTTCACGACCTCGCAGCCCACCGAGCGACTGTTCACGATGCCCGCGTCGGCGGTGTCTACCAGAGCGGGATCACAGAACTGGTACACGGTGCCTGACCGCGAAATCGCGAACTCGACACCGAGCTTGCGCTTACGCAGCACGTCAGCCATCTGAATCGGCTCCTGCTCGCCTCCCGTGTAATGCCAAACCATCAAGTCGATCGGCTTTACGCGCTTCTTGTTGTAGCCGTCACCAGCCGCAAACTCCGGAACCTTCGGCAGCTGCCCATCATTCCACCGACGAACGGTAACAGGCTGCTGGGTGCGAGAGTTACCCAACGCGTACTCTTTGCCGCCTACAACGATCGATCCCATGAATCCTCCAATAGGACCACGTGGTCCTAAAGCAACTTCAGCTGTCTAGGGTCTTCTTTCACCACCAGCGAACGCATGGCTACCACATCGCTCGCTGCTAGCTCCATAGCCTCTTTGTCTCCTTCGGCACGGCTATTCAAGGCTTCCACGAGACGGATAGCGGCGTTGGCGATAGCGATGTCCAGAGTCGCCCCTAGAATAGTAGGACCGTCGTTCACGATGATCTCGAACACTCCTGCCCGAGCGGACTGAATATCCGCCTGCCTGATCGTGATCGTAGGTGTCAAATCCGACGCGCGGTCAGCCAGCTGGAGTAGGGTCTTCAGCCACTCGGTTGTCGCTGGTGTCGTTGATGACTTGGACTTCGGTTCGCTCATCTGCATCTCCTGTGTGAGAAACTACAGCAATTTTCTTAGACCTTGTACCTACGCCGCGTTCTGCTTTGGACGAAGGCGGCAACACTTGAACGGTTCCGACGGCTCGCGGGAGGCTGGAGTCCCACACCATCCACGCGTACTCGATTGAGTCAGTCCCTGACTGTCCGGGAATGAAGTTCGGTCGGTTAGGCAGCACGTAAACGTCTGGAGCCCATGCTCGAAGCAACTCGGATCTTTTCTCTGCCCCCAGGAAGTTCAGACGCAGCAGCACGACAACAAATCGCGCGTGCTTCATCGCATGGACAATGAACTCCTCGGCCAACCGGTACGGAGGATTCATCAGGACCACATCGACAAGGCCTGAAGGCTGCTGCCTCAAGTAGTTGTCGATCGTCACCGAGCAGTCCGGGATCGCCTCCAACTGGTCTCGGCACTCGTCACGTAGCTCGATGGCTTTCCACTGGATGCCGTCAAGGACGCCCTGAGCGGCCTGGATGATAGAACCCTCTCCAGCACACGGGTCCATCCACACACCGCGTCTCATCGAGACAGGCAACGCCTCTAGTATCCGATGAACGGCCCACGCTGGCGTTCTGTAATAGTCAGAAACAGCCCTCAGACTTCCCCTATTTGTGCTGCTCACGGCCCCATCCTTGGCGTAGATAACGCACGATCCGCTGCGGAGCGCTGGCCCCCACGATTGGTGCTGGACACGAATCCTCCTAATACAGGTACAAACAAGTTACTTCACAGATACAGTATCACGTCTTGAGATGTGCTGGCAATCCCGCATTGATTTCCGCATTGCGGGGAGAGCGTCAGTGTCAGCCAGCTTACGAAAATCAGCGCGTACAGAATCAACTGTCCGTAGGTAAGCCCTTGTTGTGGCACTCAGTTACCGCAGTCTTCTACAGCACTGCAAGAGCCTGCCTCCACGACACAGTTGGCGTTCAGCGCTACTACCGCCTGGACCTCAACACAGGCTGTTTGGCAGGACACGTCGTCTGGTGTTCCTTGCGCTTCGTCCGGCCCCGCGTTGCCTTGCCAGCCATCGCACCGCAGCAAGGTCAGTCGGTCGCAGATTGCTCCGCACTGCTGGGCTGCCTCGGCGGGACTCGGTATCTGGGGCTCTGGTGGCTTCGGGGAAAAAACACCGCCGCACGAAACGAGTGAGCCGAAGCACAGGAGCAACGCTAGGCTCTGAATACGCAAACCTCGGATAGAAGACAATCGTGGTTGGGCCATAAGACGCACACTCCATGCTGCCAGTAGTCGTGTCAGTGCTAGTGTTCAGCCTGAAGATCGTATGACTCGGAGCCGTCTCCGCGATCACGACGCGAAACCTTTGAGTTGGGAACCAGTCGCTGTTCCTGTTCCGAAGCTGGTTACCGAAACGCCACCACCTGCCCTGTAACTGGGCGAGCACTTCGGGCAGATACAAACAAGCCCGTAAAACCCAGGAGGCAAGTTATCGAACGCGCACGGCGGATCAGAAACAGTCTTCCAGATAGTCGGCAGGACGACATTGCCACCAGGCATCGGAAACTGAACAGGCATCGGAAAAACCGGCGCGGCCTTTGCGGGTTCGTACTCGATCGTGATCAACTTGCTGCCATCGGGTCGGATCTCGATCGTCTTCTTTTTGCGTTGCTGTTTCATGGTGTTCTCTGAATACGCTTCCAACCGTCAACACACCACAGATCTCGGGTGATGTCCCAAAGGATGTAGTCGTAGCTCATGTAGCAGTATCCGCCGTCGCCCCACTCGGGACCCCAGGAGTTTTGCACGATGAACGCTCTATCCTGCGGACGGTCACCCACAATGCACATCGCGTGGCCACCGACGACAGGAGACGTACCATCGGGGCGATGGACCACGTTAGTGCCGCGTATTTGCGTGAACGCCTGGGTCACTCGCGTACCGAACGTGACAGGCAGTTGGTTACCGAGAGCCAGACGGATAGCCGCTAAGCGATCGTCGCCGTGGTCGTAGATCTTCACGTAGCGACCACCGCTACGCATGTGACCCTTGATGTAGCTGCTGATTGGCGGCTGCTTGTTCACCTTCAGAGAGAACTCTGAAAACGGATGCAGCGTTTCGTCCGGGACTCCGATCTTGTGCAAGACCTTGAACGCTTCTCGGATGATCGTCCCTTGGTCGAATCTCTGCGAGCCATGCTGCGCGCGAGCGTTCCAGTACAGCGCCAAGCGCGAAGGCCGCACGATCGGGAACACCCCCGCCACCTTCTCTCGAATCATCAGGGACGTGATGACGGCGTGCGCGACACAAGAATTGGTCGCTCCCTGATTGAGAATCGGCGCAAATCCGCGCATGTCAGAGCTTCCGCCTGAGTAACCCACACCGAACGTAGGGGACATCCTGTCGTCGCGTACGTCTTCGCGATCCGGGATATGCCCAGTTCCTAGCCGCGAACTCGGGAAAATCGGCATGAACTACTCCTGGCTAGGAGTCTCGGTCGGAGTTGGCGAATGAATGCCAAGGCGCGAACCGGCAGCAAGCTGAGCGGCCAGAATCTCGTCAAGGAACGGATCGAAGTTGTGCTTGATGTCGCACCACTCACGAGGAGACAACGACTGAAGTTCCCCTGTGTGATCCGTAGCGAACAGCACGCAGGCAATGTCCGCCGCGTCGCTCATCGTGCGACCAATGTCTTTGACAGTGGCTCCGCACGCTGAAACAAGAACCAAGCTCAAAACAAGTACCGTCTTCATTGGACCCCCTACCGGAAAAAGCGTTGGATGCTCGTGATGTCCGTCTTCAACTCTACGTACGCGCGCTCGGCGTCACGCGCCGTAAGCTTGACGGCTGCCTGTTTCACATCGGACGTCTCCTGCAACTTGCGAAGCGCAGAGGGCATTCCGTACTACATCCCCGCCTTTTTCTTGGCAGCGTCGCGAATCGTTTCCAACCGACGACGATCCGAAGCAGCGAACAGCATCGGCCAATCAGCGATCAGGCTGTCCACAGCCTGAGCGATGCCCATCAGCTTGCCACGATCTTCCGTGGCATTGAGGCGCTTCTCGGTCGCCTTCACCAGTTCCGACGTACCACCGCGCTGCAACGCTGCGGCCATACGCTCCTTGGCGCGAGCAACGGGTTCCGAGCTAACTTCGTGAAGGTCTTGAATCAGGTCACGCAACGCTGTCATGGCAAATCTCCCGTAGAGAACGACAAGGTAGCACTACTGCTGAAGGTCAGGGTACTTCTTTTGGATGGCTTTGCGAATAGCGGGATACTCCGCAGGGTCGCCTTTTCCTTGCTTCATATACGCCAGGGCAATCTTTGCGTGAGCAAGATCATTGATCGGCCACGCTTTTCGGTCTGGGAACACGAAATCCGACGCCGGGAGCGCTTCGCGGTCTGCGGCGCTTAGTGCTTTTTCGAGCAGACGGCGCAGATAACTCATGCTCAGTTCGATCGGTACTTCGCGATGGCGACCTTGAGAGCGGCTTCCATGTCTTCGCCCGCTTCGTAGGCAGCTTTTGCGGCGTTCGAGATCTTGCCCAAGTCCATGATGTTGACCTGAACCCTGTCTCCGTGAATCCCGTACAGACGGTTGATCTCGGCGTCCAGCTTCTTGCCCTTGAGCTTTGCCGGTGCCTTGGCCTCCAGCATGTCTCGAAGATCAGACACCAATTCCGAAATGCGGCTCATAGAAACTCCTTGGTTCAGTGACCGTAGCCCCAGCCGGTTTGATGCTCTGGCTTGCCGCCCCACGGTGAGGCAGAAGAGAACGAAGAGATGCCAATCTGGTTCGAAGATCCGACCTTCTTGCGAAGCACGGGTCCTTTGTAGCTTCCTGGAACCGGCATGACCTCGTCAGACGGGCCGTTCGACTTGACGATTTCTTGCTCGATCTTACGAACAGCAACCATCTTGGACCCGACCAACTGGACGACCTCGTAGAAGTCGATGTTGGTCTGATCGTAGCCCCAGGACGATACCAAGATCGCGCCTACTTTGAGGGTATGTGTCGGCTCCGCCTCAACCTTTTCGTCTAGAGAAAGGTCTTCAACGATGCTTCGAAGCAGGGACACGCGCTCGTTTGACAGGCTCATTAGCTACCTCGGGCAGAGGATCGAGATCGGCGTAGCCTATCATGTCGTTTTCGTTGATCCAACCGACAAACGCCCCTTCTTCCATCAAAGGCAACCAGATAGCAAAGTAAAGCCGAGTGAACGCTACCCGCTCCCCGACCTTCACCGTAGCGTCAGGGCCTGCTGCCAGAATGGTCCCGTACAAAGTACGCATGTGCGGCAAGCCGCCGTAGAACCCGTGAATCTTGCCAGGTAGGTACAGCAACCCGGACGCCGTCTTGTTGTTGAACACCTCGGATCTGACGAACACCATCCGGCGCAACGGTCGAGCCTTGCGCCCAATCTCAGCCCAAGTGTCCGCTACCAGCTTCAACGCCTTCTTACTTACCATTGTTACCTCAAGAGAGACGTATCAGATATGAAAGACGACGTGCAAGCGTCCGTGTTCGGTTTCGACGGTCACGTTGACGTTTTGCGGGATGTCTTCGGGAGTCAACGCGAGCAGTTCGGCTACGTACTCCCCAAGCTCAACGAACAGTTCTTCGTGGCCTGGGTTTCGGTCTGGGTGAAGCTCGAAGGCTCTCTGCCTCCATCCGATACGCGCTTGGTGCTGTAGCCTAAGCAGCTGCGGCCCTAGGCTCTGGCGTGGCAGGCTCATCAAGGCGCGGAACTCACCCGATGCCAGGTTCAGTTCACTCAGCAGGCGGTCGTTGAGAAGCACGTTGGCCCTCGATCCTGACAACTTCGGACAGCTGGTCCAGCATGTGGTCGGACGCTTTCCGGAGCCGCCCTGACCGATCTCGGATATCCTTCGAGATCAGCGAGGCTCGAACCGCTACTTCTTCGACATTTGCCAATGCTTCACGCGCCGTACTTTCCGACCGATCCAGTAACTGAAGTACGGTTCCGAAGTCGTAATCCATAACAACTTTGGCTGGTAGCATCAAAACCCCGCCCGGTTGGTGGTGTTCAACAGCGCGTACATCTGTTTCGACAACTCAGCAAGCGTCACATCGGCAGCACCCATAGTCTCCCGCACAGAACCCAATGTCGATACCGTATTCGACAATAGGTCAGAGTTTGCTCTCAAGACTTTCTGCCACGCATCGTTCAACGCAAACAGACGCTCAATAAACACCTGGGTCTCGGCCATACGCGCCATGTGCATTTTCTGCACCTCCTGCGCATTCGATGCGTGCAACGCCTCGATCGTTTTGTGTTGCTGCCAAACAAACCAACCCAACGCAATAACGATAGGGCCAAGAATGCCGACGCGCACTAGCTCGGTGAGAACTTCCGCTGGCATGTGTCCCTCAGTAAGCGAGCACGCGAAACGGACCGACAACACCGCGAGTACGAATACTGATTCCGGACTCACGACGATCTTCGTACACGTGAACCTCTTGCGCCAAGATCACGTCGTGGAGGACAACACCGTCGTACGACACTTCCAAGATCACCCCGGAGCCAGTAGCTCCGTCGTTCCACACGAAGCAGAATCTCGGAACCAGGATGGGAACTTCTACAGCTACGCCGTTGTAAGCGTCATGCGGATCTTGACCTCCGCCTGACACGCCTGGAGACAGGTTCACGACGGCTGTTGATCCAGGCGCTACGTACGGCATCGCCTTGTTCGGAGACATGGACGAGAACATCCAAGCGTTGTCAGCGTACGCAACGGTTAGCACGCCTTCTTTGAAGAACCGAAGACGCGAGTAACCAGCAGGGGCTCTCGGTGGCCATCCGACGGGTAAAGGCATTTAATCACCCAAATCCTTGAAGCTTTGTTTTCGGTCTTGGCCGGGAAGGGTCAATCGCAACCCTCGGTACCGGAGCGGGAGCAGGCGTAAAGTGGAAAGACGCCACATTCTCGTCCAAAGCGTCCCTTGGCGCAACATTCATAGCAGAGCTATCCGCATTCAGATACCGATCCACGCTAGTCGCAAGCAACGCCGCCAAAGACATCCCTCGCGCTGTAGACTCGGCACACAACTGCTCGTACAGAACGCGCGGAATGAATAGCAGACACATCTCTCCTGGAGCCATCGTCTTCGTAGCGTCCTGAAACCGAAGACGTTCTTCCAGCGATACAGATTTTGCCATGCTACCTACCCAAACCGTAAACGCCGATACCCGCGCCCGTCACGGACGTGTTCGAGCCGTTCACGAAGGTGTCGCTGATGCGCTTACCGTAGCCGGGGAAGTTCACGATGCCTTCCTTCTGCGCGATCTCTTCAAACGCCAACGTCACCGCCGCAATGCGAATGTTGCCGTTGGGGAAGCTCGCGCGGATCTCGATGTCGCATGTTGTCATCACCGCCGTGATGGAATCAGCCTCGCGGCCTGTTCCTGTATCTCCAGACCACAACCCGATTCGTGAACCCGGAATGGACAGCACTACCTTCGCCGGAGGCAGGTACGTTCCGTCCGCGTTGTACGTGGGCATCCGGAACGAGCGCAGCCAGATCAAGGCGGCTCGGATGTCGATGTTTCGGGATTCAAGACCAGCGGCCTTCAGGGCATCCGTGTAGCCTTCTCTTGCGTTGGAGCGCGGCTGCTGTTGTATCCATTTCGTGATGTCTACGTCTGTCGTGAATAGCGCTTGAAACGACAGCGTGCGCTCCCCGTTACTGATCCACTGGTACAGAGGCAAACTGCCCCCAGGGACGGGCTTCTTGGCGTAGTTCACGGACGCCGAATCGTTGAACGTGTCTGGCCAATACTGCAATGCCAGTGCGGACCCGTCTGGCTTGTCGTCCTCGGGCTTCAACCGTAACAGCTTGATCGCTGACTTACGGGCATTCAGCGACGTCAGACTTTTATTGGCGACGAGGCTAACGACTCCGGGGACGATCCCTGGCACTACTTCCTACGCTTCAGGGTGCGACGCTTGTTGGCTGCCCCGCGAAGGTCACCACCGCGTCCACTCTTTCCTGCGCCGCCGGACGGAACGTACGGTTCACGATCTGCGCGCCATGCCTTGTACTCTTTGTTGTACGCGGCCTTGTACCCACGGTCGATCTGCACGGTCTTCTTGCGACCCTTTGCCCGACCGACTCCGGTGCATTGGCACGTGTAGTTCGAGCACTTGCACTTCCACTTCGCGCGCTTCTTGTTCGCGTCGTCGCGTGGACCGATGCCGATCTGCTTGAACCGCTTGAACGGAGAGTGCTTGCCCTCTTCCAGGGGATCACCATCTTCATTCAGAACTTCGTCGGGAACGCCCACGACGGCACACACACGATCCATGTCCTGCATCGCGAAGTGCAACTCGGCATCTTCGGACTCGGTCACGGTCTGCATCGCGTACTCGATGTCAGCGTCGGTGCGAAGTAAGATCCGATCCTGACGATCAGGACGAACCACCCACGCAACAACGGCTTTGGGCTCAAAAACCTCTTCAAGATCCGAAATCAGGGTAGTTAGGCTCATACACGTCCCTCAATCATTCGAGATTCCCACGTCGCGGACTCTACCAGCCAAACTTCAAGTAAGCGACCAGGAAAAGACGGGTCGCCTTTCAAAACCCACGAAATGTCTCCAGACAAATCGTTGTTCCGAACGTAGAACCTTACGGGCTCCCCTGTCTTACGAGACGACACAAGCCCAATGTAAGACGCAGGAACCAACATCCGAAGAATGTTCTGATCTGCCGATTTCCGCCCGTCCAAACGGAAACGTGACAACACCTCAAGCTCAGTGAACGACACCGCCTCGGAACCCTTCTCAGGAACCAGACGATCTTCACGCAGCTTACACGGCAACATCACAATCTTGGCCATACACCAATAGTAACGTACCGCCAGACAAAAAACAACCCGCGTTCCTCTGTTCGAGAGACGCGGGTCGCTTTAGTGCGAACCTTTTGGGCTCAGCCGACTTCGATCATGAAGCGCTCGTCGAACGCTCCGTACGGAGTCATCAGCGCCTGGTCAGCAATCGCTGCCGAGATCATGCCGCGCTTGATGGCAGCCTGGAAGTCGTCCTCCGCCGCGAAGGGCTGCGCGAAGCTGGTCTTGTGTGCAAGGTCCTTGGGGTGCATCGGCAACACCTTGGACGCCGCAATCGCCATCTCACCGATGTGAGCGAACGGGAACGGAAGCGCGTCAAGACGATCGCCTCCGTACGCCACGACAAACCCGGTCGGCCAATTTGCGCTGTCCGGAGCGAGCCTGTTGATGATGCGACCTGACGTATTCGTAACGGTAACTAGCATGGGAGCCTCCTAGAAGTTTTCTTTGTCGAGCGCGGCTGAAGCGCTCCAGCACGATCACCGTGCCAGAAGACGCAATAAAACGCAACTGCTCAATCACCCGCCACGTACACAGTTATCTCCATGTCAATTGTTCCGGGGTTCGTTGCGAACAACGCCAACAACGAATCCGTAGTCAACATGAAATACCCCTCTTTCGAGGTACTGAGCGACATCACGTTGATCACTTCGTTGGTGATCAGGTCACGCCTGAAACCGATGACAGACGGAACAGCGTTTGGGTTCTTGGGAGTCGTGCGGATCACCAAAAACTTGGCCGTAGTCACGTTGGGCAACTGGATAGGCGTGTTCACTGCTCCAGCAGGCAACGTGATCTTCCACGAGCCACCTTCGCCTTGAGAGTCAACGACGATCTCAAACTTGCCGTTGCCGAGATCTTTCTCTTCCGCCTGCGTAGACGAAATCGAGACGTCCAGCTTGTATCGAACACGAACAGTCATGCGGGAACTCCCTTACAGCAGGATAGACAACTCTTTGACGGCGGCACGCAAGTGCTGGATCACACCTTCCAGAAACGAAACTCTCTGCGTCAGTTCTTGGATACGAATCCCTGCCGCACGGTTCTCTTCAAGCAGCAAACGTACAAAAGCAACAACCTCTGCCTCAGTAGTCGGCACAGGCACCACTTGGTACTCAGCAAACAGAGCTTGTAACGATGACGAAGAAACAGAGTTTTCCACAAGATCTCCTATACAGATGTTACAATGTGCCACGCACCACCAGCATAAAACCGCAACTTGTCATCACCAGTACTAATGTACATAGCGCCCTCGTCCCCAAGCACGAGGTCTGCTTGCGTCGTCAATCGTAAGGCCGCTTTCGTAGCGTTACCTGTAAACACACCACCGTAACCAGTACCAGCGCTCGCTTGCCCAGCAACCGCAGTAGCGGAACCAGTTGTAACACCTACAACGCCTCCGCCTGAGCCAGAATGCTCCGCATACACAGCAGCGCCCGTGCCAGAAGCCAACGCGCTAACACCTCTGCCATTTCCGGTACCTGTGAACACACCTCCGTGTCCGTCAGTAACACCGCCTGTACCTTTGACACCTTCCCCTGTAAGGATGCCTACTCCAACAACACCTGATCCTCCACCAACGCCACCGGTACCAGTAACACCATCAGCCCCGGCAGTAGGTCCTCCGATTCCGAAAACACCTGACGCTGTTGTTGTGCCTTGACCGAAAACGCCTACGCCGCCAGCGACGCTCCCTGTACCAAACACACCGACCGCAGTAATCGTGCCGCCGCCGACACCTCGAACACCTGATCCGGTACCAGCGCCGTTTCCGTAAACACCTTCCGCATTGCCCGTTCCGTTACCGTTGACGCCAATGCCGTTAGTCGGTCCGCCTGTACCGTTCACGCCCGCGAATCCGACTGTGCCTGTTCCTAACACCCCTGTGCCGCCAGCTGTTCCTCCTGTGCCTGTCACGCCAGTACCAGGAGCAGTAGGTCCGCCTAGACCCACAACACCTGTTCCGAAACCTACTCCTGTCCCAGAAACACCGAAACCGTTAGGCGCTACACCAGTGAACAAACTAGACACAAAGCGCAGCAACGACAGCCCTGTTCCAGCTGCCAGCGTCCCGGTCCATGCTGCGTCAGACCACGAAGCGATAGCCGGTGTCCGAGACTGCCAGAGCGGCCCTGATAACCCCATCACAAACTTTAACGCGTTGTCAAAGATCGTGTCGGCGTACCAGAATTGATCGGTACCGCCTCCCCAGCGCGCGTTTACCGTGAAAACAAGGCCGATGTTGAAGGGCTGGCTGTACACACGCACATAAACGTCAGCGACGCTGTCCGCACGGTACGCATGAAGCAGCTTGTACGCGTGAGGGGTCCCGTCCTGATCAGCAGCGTCGTACGTTCCTGCAATACCTAACGCAGTCTTTGCGAAGTCCTGGTTGAGCTTCTTGAACGCGTACGGCGTATCCCAACGCGGAACTTCGGCAGTGCTCTTGTCTCCAGCCGTAGACAAGCTCAGAACGGTGTCTGATCCTGAAGTGACGGCGTCGAGTCGAGCCGCAGCGTTGTTCTGCGCCAACCGCGAAACAGAGTTTGCAGGAACGATGTCCAACTGCGTGCCACGCACGGTCGGCAACGTGACAAGGTCAGCACCGCTGACTTCCGAGAAAACAACAGGCGGCTCTACACTGATCTGCACGTCGTCGATCTTGAACACACCGACGCCTGTGGTCAGATCGATGTCTGCTGCAAAATACCAAGTGAAGTACCCGTCTACGGGGGCAGCGAAGATACCAGTCAACTGATCGTACTGAGCGGTCGTTCCAACCTGGACTGCTGGATCTGTAGCCACCGTGAACGTACTGATGAGCGCGTCTGCGTTGTCGTAGAACCTCAAGATCAAACGCAAACCGCTGGTTCCCGCCGAGTACGGGACAACAGCCAAGCACTTCACCCAGAACGACACGTCTACCAACTGACCGGCCAGAACCGGAGTGCCGCCAGCACTAAGCGGCTGCGTCGAATCAAAACTTCCTGGCCCGAGACGGCTGAAAGAAGCTAGGGCTGCCGTACCCATCCACAGTGACAGAGCGCCTGTGCGAGGGTCAGTATTGAGCACCTGACACGTCGCGGACCCGACAACCTCCCCAGAGAAACCAGGGATAGGCTGAAACCCGGTTCCTGGGACTACCGTTCCGGCTCCTTCTTCGAAGCCACCATTTCGAACGATCTGCTGCCAAGGCAATGCGCCAACCGGAGTGTTCTTCCACGGCAGTGTTCTCGCTGAAAACGAGATAGCCGAGGCGGGGATCACGCCAGCGATCGGGACCGCCACGGTGCCCAGCACGACAAGCTCTGGCTTCTCTACAGCCGCGTTGTAATCAGCAACCGAATACACGCGAAGCTCTGCGACGGTGTCGGTAGTGGTCACGTACGTCGCGTACAGCGCGAGGTAGACCGTAGTGTTCGCGAATGCCGCAAGACTGATAGAAAACGTAGCGTTCTTACGCAGCGACAGTTGGTACGCCGTACCTGTCTCGTACACCGCGAGATTCGCGCCCGATGCGTCAGCGACGATGTCGATCGTGAGAGCAGCGCCGTTCGGGACAAGACCAAAGCCTCGGTATATACCGCGAGGGATCACACCGGCAAACTTGCGGTTCAGACCCTCAGAGACATACGGCTCGCGCCAACGGATCTTGGCGTCGTTCGGGGCAAATAACAGTGCTAATGTTGGCGGCATTCGCTAGTCCTCGAAATCAGAAGCTGATCCTGATGATGTTCTCGATCTGATTCGCGCCTGTCTTCACTTCCAGCGGGAACGTACCATACGCAACCATCACGTTATTCTGGTCAAACATCCCGATCTCGTAGATCTGCGGGGGTCCGTACGGTCCACCGGCATCGTACACCAAAGTACCAGCGTCCTTCGTGTTGTACTCGATAAACGTCAACAAACAGGAGCTTTTCAGCGTACTCGGGAACTCATACACGAAATCCAACAGCACCATCGACTTCTCGAAATACCCCAACGAATCGCCAACATTGTACCGCTTGTCAGGGAGAATCCGAGCCGTGTCCATAACGATGTCGAGGTCCGTTAGCCCTGGGTCCGGCGCGCGGGGCACGTTGACCAGCAACAACGGGTCAAACACCCACCCGCCCTCACCGATCTTGAACTTCACGATCTGCCTAAACGGCAGCAAGCCACCAAACATCTGGGGCCACGTAGCTCGCGCTTGGTTGGTTACTACCGCCGGAATCACAGCCATCGTAAGCCCTCTGCGAAGCGTTCAGGACGCCCACCGTAACACACCTGCGTCATACTACGGTACCTCTACAGTAGCCGACAAACCAATATCTGTCGGGAAGAAGTCCGCCGGGAAGTCGTCGAAGTGTGGCGACAGCGAAGCCAACAACAAGTTCCCGAGCCACGGGTGCGGCTCGATGCTGGCTGTCAAAAACAACGTCGCTTGAAGCTCACGAACCAAACGAGGCAAGATACGCACGTGCGCTGGTTTGACCTGCTCAATGCGCTCCAGCACGCGAGTGTAAATGTTCTCGACCGCTGGCCCTACCTCAGAAGCAAGCTCAGGACCGTACCCGATCTCAGCGTAGATCCAGTTCGCAGCACAGAAATCACAGTCCAGAACCAACGGACAATCGTAAAACAGGTACATGTTAGGCCCTGACGCATCAGGAGCTACTGCGCCAAACACCGTGAACTGCCAGTTAGGCCCAGAGGCTACAGGTACGGACTCCAGCCCGTACTCCACGCCAAGAGCATCCACGAACACCCAGCGATCTGGAACCAAGACAACGTCCGCAGAACCCGGCTGCCCGAATGGTGTAGCTACGGTCAAGGTCCAGAAGTACTGCGTGAGCGTTGGAGCCGCCGGTCCGACCGGACCACACGGAACACGCGTTGAGAAGTCAGTCTCCCAGCAAAAGCGATCAATCGTAAACGTCTTCGGAGGGTCTGCGAAAGCCACAATGTCCGTCAGCAAGTCAACAACCATGTCGTCCTGCAACGGCCTACGCGGCTCCAACGTCGTGTACAGCCACTCCAGGGACCAACGGATAGTTGGAGCCAACACTGTTCCGAGAACGCCGTAATCAGGCGTAAGACCAGTGTCCATCAGCCTGAACGCGACCTCGGTCGGACTGACGTACTGGTCCACCGTGTACAGCTTGATGTTGGGCACCAAGTTCGCAGACGTGACCCTAACCACGGCTCCGACATCAGACGGAACAAACAAAGCCGTTGCATCGATCAGGTGTATCCGACCGCCATCTAGAACCAGCTTCGCGGACATCCCTGCGCGACCAGGACTAGCGTCCCCACGCTCGTACACGAAGTCCGAATACCCGCCCAGGTAGAACTGTAGGTATAACTCCTGCGAGATCCGCCACAAATGCTCGACCTCGACCTCCATGCCCGTGAGCTTGCCCAACACCCTGTAGCTGTTGGGGTGGCCCTTGATATTCACCCAACGACCCACGTGGTCCACGTTGGATCTTTGCAGGAACTCGCTTTCTCGCGTGTCTACGAAGGTTCCGAAGTCACCAGCGAGTAGCGGCAGTACCGGCTGCGGGTACGTGCTTACTTGCGTGTAGTCTCCGACAATCGTGGACCGGCGCAACGCCCACACCAGTCCTGATTCGATTGCGGTGAACGCTGGGGTTACGGCTAAGATTTGCGTTCCTACAAACGCGGTCACGGTGTACAAGCCGTTGTTACCTAGCAACGAGCCTGAGATTGATAGGTACTTGATCGGCACAGCGTCTTCGGCGTCGAAGACTGCCTCCACGGACGAAAACTGGGTCAGTAAGGCGAGCGCTTGGCCCTGAATGCCAAACTGCTCTGCGACTCCACGAGGGACGTCAACGGCCCTAAGATCAAGTTCTTCTCTAGGCAGCAGCGCCCAGTAGTAGTCTGTCTGGTCGGGAAACCGGTCAGCGCTTTGCGCGATGGTCAGGGTCCAGATGTAGTCAGGCAGCGAGACGACCACGCTGACGCCTGTGATCTCCCAGACTCCTACGTTGTACGGGTTTGCCCCGTTGGTCTGGAGCTTCTGCCCGATGTTCACGGCAGAGAACGTGTCGGCTTGTTGTGTGACAGCGACCACGTTGCCTAGCGGGTCGAAGTACCCTTTGACGCCTTCTTTGACTACGAACGATTTTCGGATCGGGTCATCCCAGTGCGAGTGCCTTCGGCCCACGACCTCGTAGTCGCGCACACCGTCTGTTACGATCCACCCGTTGCCGATCAGATCTACGTACCCGCTTTGTATCTGGAACGTCCGTATTCCCTGTGGGACCTCGACAAAGGAACGCAACTCCCACTGAAACGGCACGGCGTTGGCTACCAGGGACGGTTCTGTGAGCACCGTGCGCGAGTTTACGATGCGGATCACTCGCACGCGACGGTTGTTGCCCGCAACCGCCGATCCGATAACAAGGATCTCTTTGCCCACGTCGTCGAAAGCAAAGCGTCCGGTAGGCGCGGTCAGTTCTTGACCGATCGTGATTGTCCCGTCGATTCCTCGCTGTTCGAGCGCACCTAAGCGCTCTACCTCCGGCCCGAGTCGGAGCGTGACTTGCTGGTCGTACTTCGACCTGGCAGTGAGCGGGTCGCGCAGCGACGGAAGCTCACGGATCTTATCCCGCAAGTTGTCGAACGAAAACCTCTGCCCGCGAGTGTACTTCTGGAGATTGTTGTCCTGTTCGAGATCGGCCTGTCGGTAGACTTCGGGCGCTAGCCGAAACAAGACGCTACTCGTCCAGTCCCACTGACCAGCAGGCCCTACACCGAAAGGATAATGTCCGAATCCTGTGGACACGTTCTAGCCTTCGCTCACAGCAATACGATCTCGCCCTGCAAGACGACTTCGCCCGTGTTGATGAAACCGTTGAAAACAGCCATCTGCTGGTACGTCGGGACAATCAACTTCTTGGTCGGAATCACGGTCTTGTAGCTGAAGTTCTCGTCGCCACCGGCATCCTCGAACACATACTCACTGTCACCATCGTCCATCGTCGCGCCATTACGGAAGTACAGCAGGTTCCCTCGGCGGCGAAGGAGCACCACACAGTCGGTGCCGTCCTGACCTGTCAACGGCACGGAGCTTCCCGTGAACACCGCCACGGCCACGTTGTTGATGGGTGCCCGGACGGCCTGGAACCACAGGTACTCGCCGTCCAGGATCACCTTGCTAGCCGGACCAAGCACCCGCCAAACAAACCCTGTCGGTGCCGAGTCGAACTCGATGTTCGCGGACCACGTAAACAGGCCGGTCACCGCGTTCCACGTACACAAGCCACCGCCCATGACCGCCATGTTGCGATCTTCCCACTCCGCGTAGACGTTGGCGTCTATCGCGTTGACCATGTCCTGAAACGGCGCGTACCACGGGTCGGCCTGCTCGTTCGGGTACGGAAGCTTGGATCTAGTCGTAATAGCCATCGGTCACCCTAAAGACCACGTGGTCCTGTCACAGCGGGATAACGGTTACGGAAGCGTGAACAATGAACGTAGACGTTGGAATCACAACGTACCGTTTGCCTGTGCTGAGCACCAGCCAAACATCGAACAGATACGGCTTCACGAACGCATTGAACGTGTCTGCCGGGTTCACGTACACACGAGCAACGCCACCGAGCGCGTCTGTGAACAGGATTTGCAGGGGGTCGGTGGAGATTTTCTGAAACAGCTGAGCCACGTCCGTCGCATTGCTTTTCACGGTGAAGTACATCGTGCTGCCTGTCAGATCGACCGGCTTGCAGTACTCGTCCTGGACCACGATCTCGTACGTCCGCGACGTTCCCTTGATGATCGAAATCGCATTCTCAGGCTGAACGAAACCTAAAGCTGACATGCACACCTTTCGGCCAGTCGGCCTGGATCAGCACACCGAGATAGTTCCTTGGAGCGGCTGCACTTCCTGAAACCGTGCTGATAACACGTCTACGGTGTCCAGCACCACAGCGTGCAACCGAGTGATCTCGGTCTCGGGCGTCGGTTGCGGAGAAACTGAGGTGTCCAGGTAGAAGATCTGAACGACATCCGGTGGAACACCGAACAAAGGCGGTAGCAGCAACGTGACTTCGCCAACGACTGGGTTGCTCTCGACCCAACCGTCCGCGAAGTCGGCTCTCTTCAGCTGACCGTTCAAGAAAACAGCAACGGACCCCGGAGCATACGGGAACGTCGGCGTGTAAAACACGACGTTCACGCTATCAACCACGCCTAAAGCAAGCTCAAAACGAGGCGTCGCCATCCTGCCAGCTTACTCAATACGTGCAGTACGGACAAGCAATCCTTTTTCGGCGCAGTGTTCCAAGTAGCCCTCAAAAGCGGCTCTCATGCGAGATACACCTTGTCTAACGACATTTTCGATTCTCCTTACGACTTCGGCTTCTTCGGTTTCTTCGGCTTTGCGGGAACACCTCGGGCTACTCGCAGTTCTTCCGCTTTTACCTTTACAGCATCAGCAGCCGCACAAAAATCGGAAACCGTCTTCACGCCAGCCAGATTCACAAACGGAAATGGAGGCGCTACCGGGACTAGCGGCTTACCAAACATCTTGTTCAGCACAATCTCTTTTTTGGGCATGGTTACCTGGGGGCAAGGCGAGAGTTGCGAAGGCGGCTAGGCCGTCTAGCAGGACGCTTCCAAGGTTCGTTCAGCATCGTATAAGGATCGGTAGTCAGCGGGCCTGTCAAACAGAAACCCTGCTCTTGGGGAAACAAACGACCCAGGTACGCTTCTATCCCATAGGGGGAATCAGCCGTACTACGCCAGTCTGGCAGGGAAAATAGGGGTGCGTGGTTCACCCACCAAAAGGTGCCAGAGAACATCCAAGCACACGACCACTCTCGATCCCAAGCGCTTCCGGTGCGCTGCTTGAAGCACCCACAACAAGAATAGGTATCCAGCACCTCATCAATCCGATCCATGTCGGATAAGCAGCTCTCGTACATCACGTCACGCCACATGCGAATCGACGGGATATGCGGATCTCCAACCCTGTACCTAACGCCCTTCGTGTGGGCGTAAAACGTCTTCTCTCCGGCGTTCGTGTTCTCAAGCTTCGCTAGGGTATCAATGAAGCCAGAGACCTCTTGTAACCGAGTGCTGTTCGGAAGCTCGATGAACTCAACATCAAAGGAGAACTCCTTCTTGACGTCCCCCGGAGCTACCAGCCTGTCCCCAGTCCGCAAGATCACGAGTTTACGCCCGTTGAACACGCCTGCGTACTGATTGAGTTTCTGAACATTGAGCACCCACTCTTCTGAGTGGGTCAGGGCACAGCAGTTATAGAGCAAGTTTCGGACACCAGTAGCGGACGCAGTCTTCACAGAGAAACGTCTTGCCAGTAGAGTACCGCCGTGATTGCTGGGACTGGGTCTACCGCAGTAGCGTGAGGGAATACCGTGTAGACTATTGGCGTGTAGAGCACTCGGGTAGACAGCGTCTCTCCAGGCAATAGTACAACTCGAAGCTCAGACGCATACTGCTCGGAACCGATCGGAAGATATAGTTGGCCAACAATCTGTGCGCCAACCTTAAACTCGATCGCGAAGTTTAGTGTTGCGGTCGGATCGCTAATGAACCTAAGCCACGGCGAACTCTCTGAGTCGGTACTAACGCCGTTTAGCACATATCCGAAGACGCGCTTGTAGCCAGCAGGTGGCGCAGCTACTAGCAGTGTAAGGTCGGATTCAGCGATCGTAGTAATGCCTCCGCCCATGCCAGCGGTTACTGGAAAGTCTTCGTAGCTTAACGAGCACACCACTGGCCCGTCCACTATCGCGGTATCCATATCCACATACAGATCTTCCCCAGCATTCAACAAAACAGGAGCAAAAGCGGTAGAGGCCCCAGGACTTAGCGCGGAGCTAGCGGCTGCATAAGGCAGCCCCGCAAAGGTCTTCGGCTGCACCACGGGAGTAGGAGAGCCGAGATTCGTCACGATGATGTCGCGTACTCTACGCACAAATCCCGCCACTGGTGCGGCAAGCACTAAGTTCGGACTAGCAAGCAAAAGATTTACGTTCGCAGAGCGTACGCTGCGTGTACTCAACGTAGCCAACTGAGATTTACGTACGCCGCTCATAGAAACTCCAGTGCAACGCGCCGAAGCGCAGGACTAAACAGCCAACAACTCAAACGGCTCCGACACCGCTATCGCCAACCACAGAAAACCAGTTGCAGGGGACCCAGTGAGATCAAAGTGCAACTCCGCTGCGTTGAGTGCGTCACCAATGACGTAAAAATCAGCGCCAGCAGGGCCTGAAAGGGTGCTGGTGTTGCTGGCTACATACCGAGCGGCTTGATCCCCTCCCCCGCCGGACAACACAACCATCCCGCTGAATCGAATAGCCGCGCCGCCCATAGGGGAGAAATTAATAAAAAACGTACCTGACCAGTAGATACCTACAGGGACTCCGGGCGGCGCAACGAGATCAAACCCCAACGGAACCACTACTACAGCGTTCCCTACAAAGGGTAGCGCAGAAATGGTGACGGACTGTGCCGGTGGGTAGGTCCAAAACGACCCAGGCTCCGCGACAGAGTTTATCGCCCCTGCTGCTGTGATCTGTGCGACATCTCCAGCGCTGTTACGAGAGGCAAGCTGCGCTCCTGTAGCCGCCAGCGCAAACAACTTAGCGACCCCAACTGCTGCGTCAGGAGCTGTAGTTTCCTCCAGCGCGACAGGCTCACCACGGTGCATCGAGGTAGGCACGCCGTCGATCTTGAACGCAGCCAGCCCCGTCGAATCAACATAGTAGTCCCCATGACTGGAGTCGGTAGTCGGTGGCGGTGCTTGTTTTCGTAGCAGCATAGGATCAAGCGATTGGGAAAGGGGTCACGATAACAGGAGCCAACAGGAATCTACCATCTACGTACAGATCGTCAGGTCCAGCAGTCAAGACGAATACTAGCTCGCCAGTGGGAAGCACAGTCATGCTGGTAATAAACGCCGTGGGTTCGACATCTGCTGCAAGGAACCGAATATCCGGCGTTCCGGGGACAGCAGTGAAGGCAAGCAACGCATAAGCCGTGCCAGAAAGGACAAGACCAGCCGCTTCGAGACTGCCGATCATCTGCGCCAGATATATCACGCTCTCTCCGGCAGGAGGGTCTAGGATCACTCCCGTGCTGTAGTTCGTCGTGGTGCTCGCTGGCGCGTTGAGCGAGTACGGCGTCGCCGTGCTACTGGCAAAGAAAATACTGCCGCTGCCACCACTCACAGCACCGTTGTTGGTGATCTGAATGTCGGTTGGCACTCCGTCGTCCAACACGAACAGCTCCAGCGCTCCATTGACGCGCTTCGCGTAGAGTTTGACCTTGCCAGCTTCTTCAGCGGGTGTAGGGCTTTCACCCAACAGAAGATCAACAGTGAACGCTGCCGTCACGGCACCGCTTGAGTCCATCACCACAACGCGACCATCGGACTCTGCACCTAGTGACACGTGTACGGGACCGCTGGGGATCGCAGTCAGGCCGAAGTCACGCATCTTTAGGGTCAGGTGGGCCATTACGGTCCTGTCAGTGTGTAGGCAGTAGAGATTGACATTACGTACTTGATCCAGGCGGGATTCGCAGAGGAGCTGACCCAGTTGATGTACACCTCGCCAGCAGGATCCACAGCAAACATGCTACCGGCCCCTAAGATGTTCGGGACGATAACCTGACTTGCTCCTATAACTAGACCAGGAATACCAAGGAGGGCGGTTGCTGCCTGAACCCGTGTGTCTGGAGTACCGCCTCCGTTGTCGAACGCCAGCACAATGTCAATGTTGATAAAACCGACGTGAGAAAGAGAGTCGTCAGCCGTCACTCCGTGAAGATGTACGAGGTAAAAACCAGCAAGGTTCAGTGGCGGGGTGACGAAAAGCCCTGTTGGACGCACGATCGCCTGTAACGGGGTGAACGCCAATGCGTCTTCAAACTTCTGATTCGGCACAAAGTCCGACACCCCACCAGGAACTGCGGCTCCTTGCGTCAGGCGCACAGTTTGTCCGAGGGGCGATGTTGCTGCTAGCTCAGTGACCCCGGCGTAGTCTTTGCCATGAACACGGTAGAAGTCAGGAACGGCATTTGGGTCCTGCGCCGGTAACACGATCGGTGTTCCATCTGTGTTCAACAGCGGCTGAACGGTCCCGTCCGAGAACTTCAGCTTCGGGGTGTTCCCGACAGGATCAATGAACAGAGCGACGTTGCCCGCCGCTACGGCTCCGATCTCTGCTTCAGGAGTTTTGAGGAACCGAAGGGTCATTTCACGCCCATTCCATCAAGTCTGCCAAACCAGCACTGCGTACCACAAACAACTCTCCGGGAGTGTTCAACACGAAGGTCAACGCACCCTCAATGGTCTGCGCTCCAAACGCGTCTACAGTGACCGTGTTACCAAACGTCGCACCAATGATCTTCACCGCAATCATTCTGTCCGTGTTTCCGATCGCTGTAGGCAGGTTCACAGTGACGCTGCCCAATGAAAGATCAATGCGGTACAGAACTCCCCACAATGCTGTAACAGGCGAGTCACCGTTGTCGTACACAACCGGATCTTGAACAACCGGTGTGTTGAGTTTTGCTTCCGCCGCCGTCTGCCATTCCGCCGTTGTTGGCGTGAGCGAAACAAGCACCTCTCCAGCACCAGCAGGCGGCGCAGAAGCGTCCACAACAACAGGCGAACCAGTAGTACCCAGTTCAGCCGCTGTGCCTACTCCGAACGGCGTAGATACGTTCGCGCTGTTCTTGACCTTCAGTATGAAGCTATCCGAACTATCAACGAACAGCCGGTACTTCCCCGCTGGTGGGGCGGGGACAGCTACGGCGGCTTCGGCTTGAATCGTAATCATGTCTGTCTCCTACAGTTACGGCTTAGTTAATGACAAGGAAGCCTACCGATGTCTCAGCAGTGGGCGCGACGGTCATGGTAATCACGAAGGAACCCGCACCTGGCACAACCATGTTGCTCAGTACGGCGGTAGCATCAGCAGTACGCATCGTCACGAAGATCAAACTCGTGGCAGTTACCGTGCTGTTGGTCACGGTCAATGTGGTAGCCGCTCCTAAAAAGTTTACGGTACCAGACGGCTTATCTATCGTCTGATTGCCAGTCGTGGCTGCTGCTGTGTTAATGTGCTGGAGTTCAACCTGACCAGTTGTTCGGCTGTTGCTCTTGAGTACGCCGCCTAGATTCAGTTCGTTGCTGGCACCAGCAGCACTGGTACTCTCGTTATGCCCAATGACGATGTTGTCGGTGCCTGTTGTGGTCGTGGCTCCTGCCGACTTACCAACGAAGGTGTTGTTGCCACCCGTAGCCAACACACCTGCGCTTGATCCAAGCGCAGTGTTGTTCGCTCCCGTACTGACGAGTAGGGCGTCCTTGCCGACCGCCGTGCTGTCTGCACTCGAAGAGGAGGCTCCAAGGGCATTTGAACCAACTGCCGTATTTGATGATCCAGTGTTCGCGTCGAGTGCTTGAAAACCTACAGCAGTGTTGTTTGTGCCTGTTGAGACAAGACCAAGGGCGTCCATACCGACAGCGGTGTTACCCGCCCCGGTCGTGTTGGCATCTAGTGCCCTGGCACCAACCGCCGTGCTTCCTGCCACGTTGTTGACAAGCAGAGCATCTTTGCCGACAGCGGTGCTGTCATCAGTGGCGGACGTAGCCCCCAGGGCATCCCTACCGACTGCTGTGTTGTTCGCCCCTGTGTTGGCATCAAGGGCTCGGGCACCAACCGCCGTGTTGCTCGCCCCTGTGCTCACTAGGAGGGCACTAAGACCTACCGCAGTATTGTCGGCACCTGAGATGTTTGCACTGAGGGCATCTGTTCCAACCGCTGTGTTGCCTGTTCCCGAAGTGTTGGCATCAAGAGCCCTCGCTCCGACCGCCGTGGAGCTAGCCGCAGTATTGACCAGCAGAGCTTGAAACCCGACAGCCGTGCTGTCGGCGCTGCTAGAAACCGCCCCCAGAGCGTTTGATCCTACCGCTGTATTCTGGCCCCCAGTGTTGGAATCCAAAGCGTTGAAACCCAGAGCCGTACTGTCATGCACGGTAGCCGACAAACCGAGGGCATCTACGCCTACAGCGGTATTTCGCAAACCAGTGGAGTTAGCGTCAAGCGCTCTCGCACCAACAGCAGTGTTTGCTGTGACGGTATTGGCCAATAGGGCGTTGTGACCTACCGCTGTGTTGTCGTTACCGGAGACGTTACCCCCGAGGGCTTCTCGACCAATTCCGGTGTTTGTCGTACCCCCTATATTAGAATCTAAGGCTTGAGCACCAACCGCTGTATTATCTGAAGCTGTGTTGACAAAGAGTGCAAAAGTTCCAACAGCGACGTTAGAGCCGCCAGAGATGTTACCGCTAAGCGCATCGCGCCCCACCGCTACGTTGTTAACACCGCCTACGTTAGCATCCAAGGCACGAGCACCTACCGCTGTGTTTCCCACTCCGGTGCTAAGTAATAGAGCATTGAAGCCAACAGCAGTACCATCAGCGCTAGTGGTGTTGGCACCGAGAGCGTCCATACCAACAGCAGTGTTACCAGTACCCGAAGTATTCGCATCAAGAGCCCCGGAACCGACCGCTGTACTACCGTCTGCTAGATTTCCGGTCAATGCTGAATAACCGATAGCAGTAACGTCAGACGCGGAGTTGGCTAATGCCGCTGTCAGCACCCCTAAAGCTGAGTTTCTAGAACCAGTAGCGAAGACCATTGAGGATAACCCTACGGCGGTGTTCCTCGTGCCTACGCTGTTGGTCAGTAACGCCGCAGCTCCCACGGCTGTGTTATAAATCCCTGTGCTACTTTCTAGGGCACGTTCTCCAAAGGCGGTAGTTGACGCAGCAGAGTCAGTGCTAAGCATAGCAGCGTGGTAACCAACAGCAGTACACCCAGCGCCGATTATGTTAGCCCCAAGGGCATCTGTGCCTACAGCAGTGTTTCTTTCACCTATAGTATTCGCATCAAGGGAACGGGCACCAACCGCGACATTGCCAGTAGGGGACGTATTAGCCCGCAAGGCGTTGAAACCAACCGCGACATTATCCCCACCTGCCCCACCACCAGTAAGAAGTGCTTCCACACCCACAGCAGTATTCCTACTGCCACTAGCTACCCATAGAGCCTTCTCACCAACGGCAGTATTTTCAATGGTAGTTCCGCTATCGAACATCGCTTGTCTACCGATCGCTGTGTTCTTGCTATCTCCAGTAGCCGTAGACCCATAAAGGGCGAACCCCCCAACGGCTGTGATACCACCAGATTGTGTGATGAGTTGGGCAGCCCCAGCCCCGACCGCTACACTTTGCTCACTAGGGAATGCACTAAGGGCTTGTAGAGCAAATTGTCCGACAGCGACATTCCGGTGCTGGTTGAACCCTGCGGACATAGCAGCATGGCCTACAGCCACATTCCCTACGCCAGCAGATAACACCGAAAGTGCGTTTCTTCCAACGGCCACGTTTTCATTACCGGTTCCAAGATTACCGAGGGAGCTAACACCGACCGCCGTGTTGCTCGCCCCAGTGGAGAGAACCCCAAGCGAGTGGCCCCCAACGGCTGTGTTATGATCCCCGGTTGAAATAGCAGTCGCTGCATCTACACCCAACGCAGTATTCCCGCCCACACCATCGGTCTCTGTGAAACCAACCAGGGGTGTCCCTCCTAACAGCGCATCGACCTCCGCCTCTGAGTACACGCTCATCACAGTGCGTGCTTGCAACGGAGTGAGGAAGCTAACAGGGGACGCTACGCCTAAGATCGCTGGGGTGTTGGGCGCAATCGCGGTGAGTTTGGCCAGGATGTCGTTGCCGTCGTCTGGCGTCATGTCCAACGCGAGGCCGTCGATGATCAAGGTTCCGTCTACTACCGAGTTATCCGTGAACGGCCACATGTCATGGAGCGGCACGGAACGGACATCTCGTAGCGGAACGATGTTGATTGACTGGTACGTCAGCTGCTCGTTGGGATACAGATCCCCACCGGCATCTACAGCCAGGTCAGCTGCTGCGGGAACCGTGAGATCGTCACTCTGAACCACGACTTGGTTGGCAGGTACTGTCTGGGTGCCTGTCACAACAGCAATCGAGAAGTTGTCAGGTCCTCCGCTGCCTGTGGCTACTTGAGTGAACGTGAGCGCCGTCGTGTTGAGCACGATCGGGTTCGGTGTAGCCAGGTAGTACTCGGAACCAGCGTACGTTCCTTCTTCAAGGCGCAAACTCAGCCCCGAAGTCACAAGATCGTTCGCGTCGGCGTCTCCGCGTCTCCTCAAGATGAACGGAGCGCCACCGTTTCCAAGCTGGATAACAACCCAGATGCCGTTGTCTACGTCGGACTGTGATCCTGCCGTAGTCAGCAGGAAGCTGTCTCCTGCTACAGGAGTGACACCGCCGTTTGCCGCCATCGCACCGTTGGCGTTAGCCTGAATCGTATTGAGAGTACGCGTGTACGCCGCCAGCGGAACAGACGTCGCAAACCGAGAGCTGGACTTGTGATCTAGCGGGTCGGCTGAAGCTAATTGGCGGTTGAGATAGACTTGATCAAGGCCCACGGAACGCTCCTAGATCAATCAACAACGAGCCAGTTTGCTCCGTCGCTCTCAACAACAATCCGCTCTCTTGGAGTCGTCAGTGTCTTTGTCAGCACGCCGTTGATCGTCTGGCCTCCCAAAGCATCCACAGTGATGACGTTCGGAACAAGTAAGTCAGAAAGACTGACCACCTTGATCTGAAAACCCGCGATCCCGACAGCTGTAGGAAGATCGATCTGGACGGCCCCACCGACAGGATCAACTTTCACCGTTTCCTGGATCGAGGCCGCGTAAGGCGTCGCAGCGAACAACACCACAGCGTTGTGAACCCACGGCTGCCAACCAGCCACCGGAGTGGTCACGCCAAGGCTGTTGGTCAAGCTCAACACACCTGCGCTGGTTACCGACAACCGTCGCCGCAGGGTCCCAGCCGGACTCGGCGTGTTGTTCTCGGAGAAATCGAATGTTCCTTCAGTAGTCATCCGCTCAATCTCCTACTACACAACTACCAAAAAGTACGCCTGCAACACGTCGCCAACGACAGGGGCCAACGCGAGACGGACCTTATCATATCCCAACTCGATCCACCCGTCAGCGAAATCAGCTCTCTTCAACTGCCCGTTCACAAAAACACGCACAGAACCAGGAACGTACGGCGCAGACGTCTGAAACACGACGTTCACGCCGTTCACCGCGCCCGCCATGACTTCTATGTGAGACGTTTGAGCCATAAAGAACGACAGGACCACGTGGTCCTACAGACGAGTAAAGCTTTCGCTCCCGACGCACGCTTCGAGCAAATCAGCGGGAGAGGTGCGTTCCGGGTCCATTCCTCGCCACTCCTTCACGTTGTTGTACTTATCTGCCCGAAGAACAAGTTCTGAGCACACGACGGCTCTGGGTGAAGCGAACGGATTCCTGATCCGTACCCCAAACCACCGCGCGACCAGTATGGGCACAAAGCCAAAGAGCCCCACGTAGTCGTAACGCTCCCCAAGCCGCTTTACAGCCCCCGCCACGTCTACCCCGGAGCCGTTCGTAAAGGCGTACTCCGCCACGAGTTTTCTCCCACGCAGCCATTTTGCTCGCGGAGACACCAGCACCCCACCGACCGTGGCGTGGATCAGAACGGGTACTCCGCATAGCTGTGCGCCAATTGCCACATGGCTAGCCCGCCCGTTGGTGAACCAGCGAATCGAACGCGACAGCAGATCATTCGACGCAGTAAACACGAGAGACGGCATAGATCCTCCTAGACGATAGAACCTGCTGGGATGCTTTCGCTAGCCACCAGAAGGCCGTAGAGAGCCAACTTCAAGTCCGCGTAATGACTATTTCCAGTCGGAGGCTGCATCATCGCAGTGATCAGGGAGCTTCCCGCAAAGTCCGTCGATCCTCGGCTGATCGGAAAAAAGACTCCGCCATCTTCGTAGCCGATGCTCCACTTGATCGTAGCCGTAACACCGGACGGGTTATTGATCGGTGTGTTGATGACGATGCTCTCAATGCTCACGTGATCGAGAGTTCTGGTTGACGACACGTCCTGTGGGAAGCCGTCAATCAGATAGATCTGCTGTACTACTTTGGTTTCTGGTGCTGTGATGATGAAAGGCATTTTCTCTTCTCCTACGTGATGTAACCGTATTCTTGAACTAGGATAGCGCCGACCGTACCGGCTCCACCGGCTCGGTTAGTGATGTTTCCAGAACTACCACCGGAACCGCCAGAACCATTACCTGTTCCGGCCGAACCAGCTCCGCCGTTACCACTGACGTTCGTGTTCTGACCACCAGCGCCAAAAGGACCGCTGCCGCCCTCACCGGCCCGACGAATCGTGCCAGACAACCGAACCCCGTCACCACCGTTGTTCCCCGAAGCGTTCACGTCACCGTTGGAGCCAACGACACCCCCGGCCCCGCCCTTGATGATTAACGAAGTCGTACCTGTCGCCATACCAACACCTCCGGTGCCTCCCTTGGCTGTGACGGTCGTGGCCCCCACCGCGAAGGTCGTGTCGCCTCCGGTGCCTCCTGTACCAGCCGCTGCCGCTCCAGCCGTTCCAGCCGCTCCAATCGCGTAGGTGTAGGCGGTGCTAGGCACCACGTCGAAGACTTTGCAGCCAAAACCACCGTTTCCTCCACCGGCTCCAGCCCCGGCTTGAGAGCCAGTTCCAGAGGCTCCACCGCCGCCGCCTCCACCTGCGACTAACTCGATGAAGATTCTGTGCGTATTGCTGCTGACTGTGTGGGTCGTGCCTGAGACTAGGTAGGTCTCGCTGAGTAGAACAAGCTTGGCTTGGCGTAGAACGCTTTCGCCTTTCATACCGTGGCCTCGTATTCGGTCACGAGGATCGCCCCCACCGTTCCTGCACCCCCCGCAACCGAGGCTCCACCGTTGAGTGAAAGGCCCCCAGATCCACCCGAGCCGTTACCGGTTCCAGCCGTGCCTGCACCCTGAGCAACGGTTCCTAGAGCCCCGGCTCCGAACCGTCCGCTTCCTCCGTTACCACTAGCTGCAATCGTTGCCGAGAGTCGAGTCGAGGCACCGCCTACCTGACCAGGAGCGTTGACATCGCCGTTGGTTCCGACCGTAGCACCGGCACCACCGGCAAGAAGCAGGACAGTAGTGGCAGCAACACCGCCACCAGCACCGCCAGTTCCACCGTTGGCAGTAACGGTCACGGCTCCCACGGCAAACGTAGTGTTGCCACCGTTTCCGCCAGCGTTGTTACCAGCGGTCGCCGCTGTTCCGGCAGCACCTATCGCGTAGGTGTAGTTTGTGTTGGGTGTAACGTCGAAGATCTTGATCGCATAACCGCCAGCGCCTCCACCGAGAGCCGCCGATGTCGCAGTCGTGCCGGTAACGCCACCGCCACCGCCACCGCCACCTGCGACTAACTCGACCTTGATTCTGGTCGTGGTCGGACCCGTCGTGAAAGTCGTGCCTGAGACCAAGAACGTCTCACTGATCAACGCCTGTGATGGAGTATTGATCTGAGCCATTACATGATCTCGGTGATACGAGCGTTGCCGTTGGCTGCGGCCCAGATTCCGTCGATGTTACCGCTCCACTCCTCCGACGCTATCGAGATCGACGTGTTTGAGGTCAAGCGGTAGGTGTAGCTCGTGGACGAGGCAGTCGTGCCGAACTTGATGAACAACACCTGCGTCGAGTCATTGGCGATGTTGACACGCTTACGGTTCGGGTTCGTCGTCACAAGATTGACGGAGCTGGCCGAGCTGGCCACGTTGGTCAAGCTGCTCGTATCGAGGAACACGGGCAGCGAATCCATCGACGTGACAGCAACGGACCCGACCAAGAGCTGTCCCGCAGTTCCGGCCGTACCCGTGTTGTAGGTGCGGAAGAACGCGGGAATCGCCGACGACGTGGAGAAGCTAGCCTGCCCCATCGGGATCTGAATGGTCGCTTCGGCTATCACAACGCCATCAGCGCCCGACACCTCGAACTTGACCGTCTCCTCGTAGTAAAAAATCTCGAACGAGTAGTACGAGGCGTTCGCCAACGTGGCTAACGTGGCGGTCGAAGTCTCGGTACCGTTGTGGTTGATGACGCCGGTCAGGGTCGTTCCGACCATGCGGAAGAAGCCGCCGTTGGTCGGGGCCGCGTTGGTAGCAACAGACCCGATGCCAAACTCTTGAGTGACGTTAGCGAAGGCGATAACCCTGGCTCGGCACTGATAGTAGATGCCAAATTCAACCGCGAACCGGATGTTCTTGTTCGAGTTCAAGATCGAGTAGTTTGCGTTCGTCAGGCTGGCTCCTGCGTTCAGCGTCAGGATGCCGCCCGATACCGTCTGGGTCATGCCGGACTGTGAAGCGGTCCACCACCTCGTATCGACCGCCGCACCCTCGAACGTATCGAACAGAGCCATCGACTCTTGGCCGACACGGAGCCGGTTATCACTGCCGAACTCGAAGGGACCGGCACTGTTCGGGGACAGCGCGACTACAAGGGCCGTGTCAGATCCAGAGGCTTCGGTAGCCGCCGCCAGGACTGTGGCTGTGTTGGTCCCGTCGTTGATCTTAGTGGTCTGATTACCAAGTGTCGTCTGGTTAGCCGCTGTCGCTACACCGGACACCGTAACAGGAACAGCACCTTGATCCGACGCGATGACCACCGGGACAGAGTTAGCGCTTGTCTTTGAGCCAACTGTAGGGGCGGTTGAGCCGAGCCAAGCTCCCTGATTCACGTCGAGACGAGCACCCACCAAAGCAGCGGGAAGCTGAGTCGAATCTACGGTGAGACTCGCTCCGCCGTCTGACACCGGCACAACGGTGCCGCTGGCTACGCCCTGAATGCTAACAACGCCACCCGCTGGAGTTCCAGCAACACCGGCACCAGCAACAATCAGTCTTCCGGAACTATCCCCCAAAGCGGACTGGATGTTGACCCCGTCATCAACCATTGCGAGGGTACCTGTGGCAGTCCCACGAGCAACACCATCTGCATACTGGGTACCACCACCGAAGCTGGTGATCGGATCTCCATTGGAATCAGGAATCGTTACCCACAAAGCACCTTTTGAGCTAGCTCTAACCTGGGTCCAGTCACCTTCTGCCTCGGACAACGTGGATAGTTGGTCGTCTCGCTCCGCCACGAGAGTAGGACCGATGGGATCTGCTGGAGCAGGGTCGTTTACCGTGTACTGCGTTCCACCGCCAAAGCTCGTGATCTGATTTCCGGCTGCATCGTAGATCGCAACATCTACGGGCTGATGGTTTGCTCCGGACGCTGTAGATGTAACGTCGGCTGCGGTGGTGGACCCCTTGGCACCTCCCCGAATAATGGCCTTCTGTGTCCCTCCGGTGAGGGTCGCGTCAAGAGCAGCACCAGCGGGGAGCGGCAGGGACGCCACTGAGATGGGTACCGTGTTGTTCGGGCTGATCGCCACGACAAGCGCTTTGTCTGCACCAACAGCGGCTGTAGACGCAGCCTTGACCGCGACGTTGTTAGTGCCGTCCTCGTCTTGAATGACTACCGTAGGATTTGTGGCATCAGCAGACATCAGGTGACCTCTACGCCAAACAGATTGAAGGACACGTTGGCTGTGTCCGCGTAAACACGAACAACGTCTGTGGCGGCAAGAGAAATCCCGATCGTGGCAAAGAAGGACGCCTTGGCCAGCAGAGTGCAATCGTAAAAGAGATACTGCTTTGGCGTGTCGGCCGCTCCTGCTACAGCAACGCTAACCCGAAACGTGATCTTGGTTGCGTTCTGGTTGCAGACAGAAATCGTAGACGCTGTAACGGAGGTTGCTCCGGGAACCGTATACAAGGTCGTCAGCGTAGTGGCGGCCGGAGATAACTGCCCAAGGACCTTGAGAGTGTCCATTATGGTTTCCTCGATAGTTCTAGGTAAGAGGCCCAAACGACACTACCTGCGGAACGTGCGGAGGTACTACTCAATATGGTCAAACGTCCGAAAGAAGCGCCAATCATGTTGAGAGTGTCTGTCATTTCTTCATCCGCCCATCAACAAAAAGGTGCGTGCCAAACTAGGAGCAGCGCTTGCTCCCACAGCATCCCAAGCATTGTTTTTGCGCCCGTACGTAGTTCCATTGCTAGGAGCGTCATCAACGTAGGCGAGTGAACCGAACACAGCCTTATTGAACCAAGATATTGAGCCGGTTTCACCCTCGTCCACAATCGTCATGCTGCCGGTGCGTGAGAACGTGTTACTGCCGATCGCGTCGCTGATCGTTGCCGGTGCTGCGCCGAGCGTGAGCGTCTTGAAGCTCCACCTGTTCGTCAACGTGCCATCGATGAAGTCACCAGTGGTCACGAGCGCTCGCATCTGCGCTTCCCACGCCGCGTCAGTGAGCACGCCGTCAGTCTTAGCGCCGAGCGCGATCACCGTGCAGCCATCAACAACAGGCTCAACGCCGTCAAACTGACCCCCCAGGCGCACACCCGCTGGGTCCGCTGTAAAGCCAGTCATGGCTGATCGCTGTAGATCTTTGCCCCCAAGCCGCGTGAACCGATCGGTGCCATCAAAGCCAGTGGACATTACGACAAGCGCTTTACCCTTCAAGTCCCAGTAGCCAGTGGCATTCAACCCCTGCGCACTGCCGCCACCGTTTGTCACCTGTGCCAGCAAGTTTGATTCCGCAAAGCCTGTGCGCCAACCGCCGACCGCTTGTGCGCCGCCAGAGATTACGTACTGATCGACCGCTGTGGCGGGACCGCTCGTATCCATGATGAATGCGATGATAATCTCAAAGCCGGTAGCGTTGCCCTTGAGAGCGGTGTCGCCAGTGATGTCGTAATAGTTTGTAGCCGACAGACCACGAAGGCCACGTAAGAGCGGCGCGTCTTGAGTGGCTGGATTGAACAGTGGCATTTATGTCATCTCCGATACACGAGCTGAACCATTCGCGCTTGCCCAGATCCCGTCGATTCGCCCCGTGTACCCAAACGGAACTTCATAGTAGCCCTGTGATGCAACTCGCACCGTAAAGCTGCTGGTTGACGCCGTGGTCCCAAACTTTACGTACAACAGCGCCGTCGAGTCGTTGTACACAGTGGCTCCGATACGGCCGGTGTTTGCCGACAGCAGCGTCACACTGGTTACGCTTGCACCTACGTTGCTGAGTGTCGCTGTACCTGCCTGTCGTGGCGCAACTGCGAGCGCCGGGTCGGCAGCAACCGCTGAAGTGGACGCGGCTTTGACAGCCGCCGTGTTAGTGCCGTCGTTGATCTTTGTAGTCTGACTTCCAAGTGTTGTCTGGTTCGCAGCCGTTGCCACGCCGGACACCGTGACGGCAACAGCACCTTGATCAGAAGCGATTACAACGGGTACCGAGTTTGCGCTGGTCTTGGAGCCTACAGTAGGAGCTGTGCTCCCCAACCAAGCTCCCGCGTTGACGTCAAGGCGAGCACCAACCAAGGCAGCGGGTAGCTGCGGCGAGTCTACGGTGAGACTACCGCCGCCATCTGCAACCGGCACCACAGTACCACTCGCAACACCCTGGATACTGACGACACCGCCCGCTGGAGTTCCTGCGACACCCGCACCAGCGACGACAAGTCGCCCGGAGCTATCACCTAGAGCTGACTGGATATTAACTCCATCATCGACCATCGCCAGCGTGCCCGTGGCTGTTCCACGCGCCGCGCCGTCAGCATACTGCTGACCACCACCGAAGCTGGTAATGGGATCTCCATTACTGTCTGGGATAGTGACCCAGAGCGCTCCCTTGGAACTGGCACGTACCTGAGTCCAGTCCCCTTCAATCGGAGTTACCGTCGAGAGCTGGTCATCACGTTGTGCCACCAGTGATGGGGCTACGGGATTAGCAGGTGCGGCATCATCTACAGTGTACTGTGTTCCACCGCCAAACGTAGTGATCTGGTTTCCCGCTGCATCATAGATCGCTACGTCTAGGATTTGGTGATTCGCCCCGGAGGCCGTGCTCGTAACATCGGCAGCGGTCGTGGAACCCTTGGCTCCACCACGTACTATCGCTTTCTGTGTCCCACCCGTGAGAGTCGCGTCAAGAGCCAACGCTCCCGATGTTCCGATGTTGGCTGTGACGGTTCCACTGACAGGGACAGCCCCTTGATCACTCGCAATAACTACTGGAACGGAGTTTGCAGAGGTCTTCGACCCAACCGTGGGAGCCGTTGACCCCAGCCATGCTCCGGCATTCACATCGAGCCTTGCTCCTACAAGGGCTGCCGGAAGTTGTGGGGAATCAACTGTCAGGGAGCTACCGTTGTCATCGACGCTAAGGACTCCAGTAGAATCGTTAGCTACGGTTACCCTAAGAGCGGTCGCTTCGGTGCCGCCACCGGTCGTGCTCAATGGAGCAGGAACCGTAACAGCAACGGTGTTATTCGGACTGATCGCAACAACTAGTGCAGGATCAGTCGCAATAACAGCGGTGCTAGCCGCCTTCACGGCTGCTGTGTTTGTCCCGTCATTGATCTTGCTGGTCTGTGAACCCAATGTTGTCTGGTTCGCTGCGGTAGCGGCACCTGATGGAAGAGGTAGGGAAGCCGCTGAGACAGGCACCGTATTATTAGGACTGATTGCAACTACTAGAGCTGGATCTGTTGCGATAGCAGCGGTACTTGCTGCCTTCACCGCTGCCGTATTCGTGCCGTCCGTGATCTTCTCAAAAACAGCGCGAGCTACGGCATCCCCAGTGGGCTGAGTATTGGTGCCGTCCGTAACACGCACTGGCCAATATCCAGCGAGAGCGGCAGCGGTCCCTTGAGCCGCCGTGACCACATCGGACGAGGTTAGGGCTCTGATGGCTGTTGGATTGACAGCGGAGCCACCGTGATAAATCTGAACATCAACTGCTTGGTGATCAACACCTTCCGCCGTACTCGTTACGTCAGCCGCCGTAGTAGCCCCCTTGGCCCCACCACGAATGATTGCCTTCTGCGTACCCCCGGTCAGGGTCGCGTCCAACGCTAGAGCGCCGGATGTACCGATGTTCGCGGTTACGGTCCCGCTGACCGGTACGGCAGATTGATCCGATGCAATGACGATAGGCGTACTGGCAGCCATCGCCTTTTGCCCGAGCGTGTTGATCCTACCAGTGAAGGTCGCGTCTGCGAGAAGAGTGGCGAGGGTCGCTTCTGTAGCCGCACCTGCTGGCAGAGGAAGCGAAGCCGCACTGACAGCGACAGCACCTTGATCACTTGCGATTACAACTGGAACTGAGTTCGCGGAAGTTTTGCTACCTACCGTAGGGGCGGTTGATCCTAACCAAGCTCCCGCGTTCACGTCCAACCGTGCTCCAACGAGAGCCGCTGGAAGCTGCGGAGAGTCTACCGTCAGGGAACTCCCGTTGTCGTCTACGCTGAGCACACCGGTCGAGTCATTCGCCACAGTTACCCTAAGTGCTGTAGCTTCCGTTCCGCCGCCAGTCGTACTCAACGGGGCTGGGACGCTGAGAACGTCAACATCCCCGATGTTGTTGGTGCCTGCCGGAAGTGCCGCACCAACCACCACGTCTAGTCGGCCACCACTCAGAGCAGCAGGTAACTGCCCAGTTTTCGTACCATCGTAGAAGGCAGCCCCATCGGACAGTCGAGCTGCCCAAGCCGATGTGGCGACAGCGCCTGTGCCTTGATCAACAACACCGCCAACTTGAACAGCCCCGCTAGGAGCGACTTTAACGTCAACATAGGCACCACCACCAGCCGTGGTCTTCCCCGCTAGAACAGCCTTCACCAACGTCGCATCCTGCTGCCCATCCGGCTCTGAGGCCAAACGGATCTGGCCATGCCTTGCGATTGTCGAGTGTAAGATCGTCTGAAGACGGAACGTCGTCTGAAGCGTAGCTCCGTTCGTGTAGACAACTCGGAAGTACCGAGCCCTCGGACCAACCATGTAAGATTGGGCCAAAGCCGCTGAGATCGTGAAAACTAACGTCTCATCCCAGTTCGTGTTGTCTTGCGACCACTGCAACGAGAGGCCATCAGTCGCGCTCGCGTGAGAGGCAAAGACCTGAATCCCGATGGACGCAATATCGAGGACGTCGGCACCAGTGCCTGTGAACGTGGCCCCGCCAGTGAGCACCGCAGTAGAACTGTTACCCGCATCTACGGTACCGGTGAAATCCACAGTCACCGTGCCACTAACGGGGATGGCACCCTGATCTGACGCGACTACGACAGGCACGCTGTTGGCAGAAGTTTTAGATCCCACCGTGGGAGCGGTACTGCCAAGCCACGCCCCCTGATTTACGTCCAGCCGCGCTCCAACTAGAGCGGCGGGTAACTGGGGCGAATCGACGGTTAGGCTTGCGCCATTATCATCAACACTGAGGAGCCCTGTGGAGTCATTCGCCACAGTGACACGTAGAGCTGTGGCCTCTGTGCCACCGCCAGCCGTTGAAAGCGGAGCCGGTACACTGAGCACACCAACATCACCAATAGTGTTTGTGCCTGCCGGAAGAGCCGCACCGACTACTACATCAAGACGACCACCACTCAAAGCCGCAGGTAACTGACCTGTCTTCGTAGCGTCGTAGAATGCTGCGCCATCGGACAATCTTGCAGCGTTGGGGCTGCCTGCCGTTACATGCTCTTGAGCGGCCCCCGTAGGCAACGGGAGCGAAGCAGCACTGATCGGCTGTGTTACTGCCGATCCATCGACTTTGAGAGCATTCGCGGCGGAGACAGCCGCAGTGTTGCTCCCATCATTGATCTTAGTTGTCTGATTCCCGAGCGTCGTCTGATTCGCAGCCGTTGCGGCACCAGATGGCAACGGAACGCTAGCCAAACTGACGGGCTGAGTCGTTGTGCCTGTGGGATCAACACGAACAGGTGCTGCCCCTGTACCGAGCACACTGACGCCATCCGTGACTTTGACCGGCCAACCACCCGACAGTGCCGCTGCGGCTCCTTGATCTACCGAAGTTCCGCCGCTGGCCCCGCCTTGACCCAGCGTAGTGTAGACGCCAGTGAAACTCGGGGTGGTGCCAGTCAGCACCCAACTGACTTTGACCGATCCACCCTTGATGCCACTGAGAGTTACCGTCTCGATCCCGATGGCGCTTATGACCGTAGAAGACGCCGATGAACCAAACAGCGTCGTGTCGTCTCCAGGATCAACTTCCTGCAACGTGTACTGAAGCGTCGGAGTCGTTCCCGTAGGAGAGTCCGTGACGTTGATCACAAGCGTTACCGAACCAGCGCCGAAACCGGAGAGTACGGTCGAGCCGTTGGCCGTAAGAGTAGCGTCTTCTTGGACCGCCTGAGATCCTGGGTTGACGACTGTAGGTACGGGCTGCGTAGGAAACATGACTATGACTTCCCTGCGATTGTCGCGGTGATCGTGCGTGCTGCACTAGACTTCAGGCGTAGGTACCTAGCGCCACTGACCAACTGGATTCCGAAATCTCCGTTGACCCCGGATAGCGCCAGAGCGTCATAGAAGTTTGTGTTGTCCTGTGACTCTTGAACGGTGATCGTGGTGTTACCGCTAGTGTTTCCAAACGCGGAAATCTTAGACACGTACTGGCAGTCAATCACTGTCGAAGTACCGTTAGCTCCAACCGCCGCCACATTCCAAGCGTTCGCGTGAGAGCCCACTACGTTGACCGGAAGCGCTCCTTGGTCCGAGGCCAGCACTGCGGGCAAAGAGTTCGCGGCAGTCTTCTGCCCGACTGTTGGAGCCGTTGACCCGAGCCAAGCACCAAGGTTCGTGTCTAGGCGAGCACCAACCAGTGCGGCGGGAAGCTGCGGAGTGTCTACAGTGAGACTCGCTCCATTATCGTCTACTGAAAGCAACCCAGTCGAGTCATTAGCTACTGTGACTCGTAAAGCAGTCGCTTCAGTGCCCCCACCCGCTGTTGAAAGCGGAGCAGGAACACTGAGCACATCGACATCACCGATATTATTTGTACCTGCGGGCAACGCAGCCCCGACTACAACATCTAGCCTGCCGCCGCTGAGTGCCGCCGGAAGTTGACCCGTTTTCGCAGCATCATAGAAGGCGGCACCGTCACTGAGACGCTGAGAAAACGGTGCTACCGCAGTAGTACGATCCAGAGCCCTTGTGGAAAGAGCCACGTCAAGCTGAGCCAGAACACTCGCCAGCGTGGTCTGCGTAGCCAGCGTAGCCAGCGTAGCTTCAGTTGCCGCTCCTGCCGGAAGCGGAAGCGAAGCAGCGCTAACAGGAACCGCACTCTGATCGCTGGCAATGACGATAGGCGTTGATGCCGCCATCGCCTTTTGGCCCAACGTGTTGATTCGCCCTGTGAATGTAGCGTCTGCTAGGCGAGTCGCAAGAGTCGCCTCTGTGGCTGCCCCAGATGGTAGCGGAAGCGCGGCTGCCGACACAGCAACAGCACCTTGATCGCTTGCGATTACAACGGGTACCGAGTTTGCCGAAG